>Ga0209335_10001297_pt1 | contig 28997 bp, 28 predicted proteins | sample COG_09_FD_184753 | JGI IMG/M metagenome (GOLD analysis project Ga0209335, IMG submission 184753) | Pelagic Microbial community sample from North Sea - COGITO 998_met_09 (SPAdes) (version 2) | ecosystem: Environmental > Aquatic > Marine > Neritic zone/Coastal water | place: Helgoland, sampling...
ATTTAAGTAATTAATATTTTTTATGCCATTTTTATCAGAAAAAGATTTTCCTAATTCTAATGATTTCAAAGTTGGGTCAAAAGCAAAAATTTTATTATTAGTTCCAAAAGCTAAATAATTTGATACTTGACTTGTTCCTGATCCGATTTCAATAAATTTTTTATTAAAACCTAGAAAATTTTTTATTTGTTTTAAAAAAAAATTTTTTTTTCCTATTGTGTTAATACTTTGCTTGTCTTGATGATCTTTGTAGTTGGGAAACGGTGCTTCATCATAAAAAGATGTAACTGATTTAGTTGTAAAATCATTTACCTTGAATTTATATAAATTATCTTTTTTTGTATAATCTTTTTTAAACATTAAAATTGTATTATCTAAAAAGGTTCAATCATTGACTCTGGTTTAACTTTTCTTTTAATCCAAAATGAATTTTCATTTTTATTCTTAATTAAAAGTACATCTTTACCAAAAACTTTTAATAACAAGCCGATAGGAGTAATAACCAAAAAAAATAGGACGCTCAATATGATAGGAGAAACAATCATTCCTAATGTCATACCAAGTTTCATCCATAAAAAATTGGGTATCTTAAAAATTGATGGACATATAAATGAAATAATCAATAAAGATAATGAAATTGAAAAAAAAATATATGCATTAGAATTGTCAGAAGTAAAAAAAAACAAACCTAACAAAAAAAATATTAATACAAAAAATAATCCAAATTTTTTATTTGATGGTAATGTTGTTTGATTGAAATTTTTCATTTGGATATTTATTTTATTCTTTAATATCTATTACCACAAAGTATATATAAACGGAGCTATAATTGAACCCTGGGACACTATTAATAATCCTCCTTAGAGTGTAATGATCAAAACTATAGGTATTAACCAATATTTCTTTCTCTTGAACATAAATCTGATTAATTCACTTAAAAAACTCATCATTTATTATTGTTGTTGCATTATTTATAATCTGAAATTTGTTCATTCCATCCTTGAATTTAATTAGTAAAAATTATTCTTCTTTTAAAAAACTATTAAACTTTTTTGCTGTAAGCTCATAACCATATTCACTTGGGTGACCTGGTAATCCAAAGTGGTATAAAGATTTAGGGTTTTCAATATCGTCAAATAAAATTTTTTTTAGATCTATTATACGAATATTTAGACTTTTAACACTTTTTATAAATTTTACATATTGTCTCTCCCCATGTTGAAATGCATAGCTTGCCATATATCTGGTAAGATGTGGGTGATAAACGAAAATGAGCTCTCCATCCCAACTTTTTACAAGATTGTTAGCAATTTTCAAAACTTTAAAGTATTCGTCCATAGAGTTAAATTTTGAATATTTATAACGAACTAGTGATTTATTTTCAGGAAAAAAAAGACTGCTAAAAGCTCTAAGTTTAGTCAATTTTACTAAACTCATAAAATCAACTTCATTTTTTTTGTCTTTTGAAATGATGCCATTCTCAGAATTTTTAACAAGCTCAACTAGTTTAATTAACTGTTTATCAATTAGACTTTGACTAGACAACAAATCTTGAGAGTAACTTTTGTTAATATATTTTTCAATTTTTTCAAATTTCATTTCATACATTAGATTTGATAAATCATTTGCCTCTGAATAATACCATAAAATGACTTTAGGTTTTTTTGAAAATGCATATTCCTTTAATGCAGCTAGTTGTAGAAGAGGTCCATGACCTTGAGTTCCTAGATTTAATACTTTTTTACCTGAAATTTTAGCAAGTAGATTGCTTGTAACATATTCGTCATCCACACACGCTCCATGAACAAGAGAATCACCAACTATTACAATATCTACCTCATTTTCATCCCAAATCTTATCTTTATTTCTAAAGCCATATCTATCAGACTTGTAAATAATTCTTTTTCCAGATTCGTTGCAAAAAACTAATTTTGAATTTGAAATATTCGCTAATGGATATATTGGATTTTTAAATTCTTTAAAAAATTCACTTGTTTTTGTAAAAATATCGTTTGGTGGAATTGTAGGATAAACAATTTCACTTCTTGCTCTTAGTTCCTTGAGTACTTCATATTTTGATCTTGTATCAAAATCTTGGCTCAACTTATCTGCATATATTTTTCTATTTTGCAGATCTTCTATTGCACGTTTTGTATTTTGAAAATAATTTAAGTAGATCTCTACTGTGTATAAGCTTAAAATTATAGATAAAATTATTATTTTAAATATCAATTTAATTTGAGAAAACTTTTGTACTAAAACAATAAATGAAATTACGAAAAAAATAGAAAAATAAATAATAAAATTTAAATAAAAACCTGAAATTATTGAATCACTATTCACAAACTTATTAAATAAAAAAAATATAATAATAATAATAATAAAATTTAAAAATAATAAGATTTTATCAGAAAAGATTTTTTTTAGCAGGTTCATTTATTTTTTTAGTTGTATAATTTTTTTAAAAATTTTTTTTATTAAAGAGTTATTAGTATGTGGAATATCTTTATTTTCAGCATATGAAAGATTAATCATAAAAACATTTCTAGACATTTTGTCATTACAATTAACCCTTGATACTCCGTGATATGAATTTTTAGTCTTTTTAAATCCATATAAAGTATTGTACTTAGGAAATATAGTTTTTATAGGCTCTAATTCATTTTCTTTAATTATTCTATTTCTCCAATTTTCTTCATCTTGTTTTTTAATTGGTTTAAAAAGTTTTACTAAACCTCCGTCTTCTTTTTGCCAATTATCATCTGTTAAAAAATACACGATACTAACTATTTTTCTAGTCACATCAGTATGTGGCTCACTATAAGAGCCTTTTTTTGATTTATTAAATGTTAATTCAAGTTTAACTTTTTTGAAAAAAGGTAAAAATTTTTTATAACTATCACTAGATGAATAAACATATTTAATATTAAAAATTTTTATTATATCTTTAATAAAATCTTTAGAATTAATCTCTTGAATAAATTTTTTCCATATCTCACTTTCATTTATAAAATCATCAAATTCTGATTGATTGCTTCTTAAAGACCAAGCAAATTTATTTTTATCCCTAAAATATTTATCATCAGGAAAATTGCTTCTTAATTCTGTAAATCTGCTTTTTTCAAGTAAACTATCTATTATAATTAATCTAAAACGAGATTTAAATTCAATTTTGTTTATTTTTGGAGAAATTTTCATTATTATAAATTTTATTAGAATTTAGTATTATAAAAAATTTTTTAAAAATCAATGACCAATGTATCAGACAAATTAATTCATAACATGAAAATCAGTTGTGAAAATTTAATAAGGCTTAATTAAATTATTTCAATGTCAAATCTAGAGAACTTAATAGAAAGACACAAAATATATAGGAACTTTGTCAAAACTCAAAATGAAGTAATAAGTTTATATTGGTCAAAAAATATTAAAGATTTTGATTCAGAGTTAACGCATAAAGGCTGGAAAAATTTGGGTAAACAAGATTTTTTTCCTCTTAAAAGCATTGAGAGTGAGGGGTTAAAATCTATAACAAACAATCGGATAAATAATTCGTTTATTAATAATCAAAAATTTTATGAATGAAATAAAGAAATATGTAACTAAAAAAGAATTAAAATCCTATTTTAAAAAACTTTATCCAATTTGTAGAAGTATCACTGGTGATGGATTTAGGAAAAGTTTAGGTATAATTGGAAAGATAGTTGATCTTGAATATTTTAAATTCAAGACTGGAACAAACGTTCTTGATTGGACCATTCCTAAAGAATGGAACATAAAAGATGCTTACATTGTTTGTCCTGATGGAAAAAAAATTGCTAATTTTAAAGACAACAATTTACATGTTGTAAATTATTCAATTCCAATAAATAAAACTATGAGCCTAAATGAATTAAAAAAAAATATTCACACATTGCCCAAACAACCAAATGCCATACCATACATTACATCTTACTATAAAAAAAATTGGGGTTTTTGTATTGAATATAATAAATATAAAAAACTGAAACCTGGGAAATACAAAGTAGTCATTAATACAAACTTAAAAAAAGGTGAATTAATTTACTCAGATATGAAAATTCTAGGTAAATCTAAAAAAGAAATACTATTATCAACTTATCTTTGTCATCCACAAATGGCTAACCACGAACTTTCTGGACCGTTGGTCTGGTCTATGCTTTATAGAATTTTAAAAAATACAGGACCACACAAATATACTTATAGGTTTTTAATTTGCCCTGAAAATATTGGTTCCGCTGCATTCTTACATAAAAACAAAAATAATGTTAAAAATATCATTGCTGGTTACGTAATTAATTGTGTCGGATATGGAAATGAATTTAACTATAAAAAAAGTAGAAATGGCAATACAATAGCTGATAATGCGGCTATAAATGTTTTAGAAAATTCAAATTTCAAATTTAATATATTAAATTTTGAGCCATGGGGAAGTGACGAAAAGCAATTTTGTTCACCTGGTTTTGATTTGCCAATCGGATTAATAATGAGAAAAACATATGGTGGATTTAAGGAATATCATACATCTCTGGATAATGAAAAATTAATTAATTTTGATACAATTATTCAAAGTATTAAGGTTTATTATGATGTGTTGTTAAGTATAGAAAATAATTTTACTCCATTGGGAAAAATTCAGTATGGCACGCCACAATTATCAAAGAGTCCAATCAAACTATATAGAGATATTGGAAATTATTCAGTTAAAAAAATGGAACTCTCTCAACTAAATATGCTTAAAATATTAAATCTAGCTGATGGTACAAAAGATTTGTTAGAAATTTCTAACAATTCAAAATTTAAACTGATTGATTACCTAGATGTTGTCGAAAAATTACTCAAAACAAAATATATAAAAAGAAAATAACTCTTACACAAAAAAATTATACTGATGTTATGTATCTTTTTATAAATTTGGCGATAAATTGAACCTGAGAAATCCTTAAGCTTGGGTGTATTGGTAGGCTAATTGCTTCACTGTAATGTTTTTCTGAATTAGGAAATTTTCCTTTTTTAAATCCCAATTTTTTATAATATGGGTGATAGTGAATTGGAATATAGTGAATAACTGCACCTATATTTTTTTTCTTTAAGGCTTCTAATAATTTATCTCTATTTAAATTTTCAATTTTTGGAACAGCTATTACATAAAGATGATTAGTTGATCTGCAATCCTTATTTATTATTTGTAAGCCTAAATTTGTATTTTTGAATTGATTCTCATAAATTTTTTTAATTTCTTCTCTTTTTTTTAAAAAAAAATTAATCTTCTTTAATTGGCTGATTCCTATTGATGCTTGAACATCATTCATTCTATAATTAAACCCTAATAATTCTTGTTTGTAAAAAGATCTTAGCTTTTCTAATTTATTTTTCTTAAATTCTCTGTTGATGCCATGACTCCTTAGCATTAATAGTTTTTTATAAATTTCTTTATCATTTGTCGTTGCAACTCCACCTTCAAACGTAGTTATTATTTTAACGGGGTGAAAGCTAAAAACTGTAATATCACTATATTTGCAGTTACCAACAGGATTATTCAAATACTTACCACCAAAAGCATGTGATGCGTCTTCTATAATTTTAAATTTATATTTTTTAGAAAGTTTTTTTATTTCTTTCATGTCACAAGATTGCCCAGCATAATGTACAGGGATGATTATTTTTGGAAGTTTTTTTTCTTTTTTTGCTTTTATTAATTTTTTTTTAAGCAGTTCAGTATCAATATTATAATCTGTTAAACTAATATCGATAAAATCTACCTTAGCACCACAATAAATCCCACAATTAGCAGATGCTACGAAGCTATTTGGAGATGTCCAAATAAAATCTCCTTTTTTTAAACCTAAGGCCAAACAAGAAATATGTAATGCACTAGTTGCAGAATTCACTGCGACAGCAAATTTTGATCTAGCTCTAACTGAAATTTTTTTTTCAAATTTTGGTACTAATGGACCAGATGTCAGATAATCTGATTTTAAAGCTTTTATAACAGCGTTAATATCTTTTTTATCGATATATTGTCTTGAGTAATTTATCATCTAAAATTAAATTTTTTTATTTAATTCTTTTATCTCTTTAATATTTAAAAAATGATTGTTTTTATCTGATGTATATTGAAAGTCATTTGGAACTTTTAGACCAACCTGCTTTAAATTATTAATATATTTTTTATTAGGTTGTGTTTGGGTTAAGTTTGGTAAAATAACATAATGATCTTTTAAATTTCTAACCAATCTTGACTCATCTAGAGAACAAAGTGACTCATGAATTTTTTCTCCAGGTCTAATACCTATAATCTTTTGTTTTAATTTTGGCGCCATAGCTTCAGCTAAACTTGTGATTTTAACAGAAGGAATTATTGGTATAAATACCTCTCCTCCAATCATTCTTTCAAAACTTTTTATTACAAATTTGACCCCATCTTCTATCGTAATCCAAAATCTAGTCATTTCTGAATCTGTAATCGGAAGAAATTTAGATTTATTTTTTATATATTGATTAAAAAGAGGCACTACAGAGCCCCTTGATCCAACAACATTTCCATATCGGACTACTGAAAACTTTGTTCCTATATTTCCAGATAAAGAATTTGCAGAAACAAACAATTTATCTGAAGCAAGTTTAGAAACACCATAAAGGTTTATTGGGTTAACTGCTTTATCGGTTGATAAAGCTATTACCTTTTTGACTTTATTTGTTAAACAGGCGCTGATTATATTTTCAGCACCATAAATATTAGTTTTTAAACATTCCATAGGGTTGTATTCTGCAGTCTCAACTTGTTTCAAAGCAGCAGCATGGATAACAATATCTGTCTCTCTTAATGCAAAAGTTAATCTTTCTCTATCCCTAACATCACCTATAAAAAATCTTAAAGCTTTATATTTATTTTTATATTCATGTATCAATTCAGACTGTTTTAATTCATCTCTAGAATATACTATTAGTTTTTTTGGTTTATAATTTTTTAAGATGTAACTGATAAATTTTTTCCCAAAAGATCCTGTTCCACCTGTTATGACAATATTTTTATTATTAAACATTAAGATTATCCAATTATTGCATTTTCATAAAAATTAATATAGTTTTTTATCATCTCCTCATCATTAGAAAAGCCTCTTAATTGATATAACGCTGATTGATCATCTTTATCAAAAAAAATGTTTTGCTCCTCAATGATTTCAGGGTCAAAATTGGCTATATTTTCTATTATTTCTTCTAAGTTTTGCATTTTTTTTACACAATTAAAAATCTCAATTCGATTTCCCAAAATTTTAAATTTTTTGTCATATTTAATAAATGAACAAAAAAGAATCTTTTTTTTTTTTATAATAGCCTCTATTACAATTGAGGTTGCATGACAAATAATGATATCTGCCCAATTTATTAGTTGATTTGTATTAAATTTATCATAATAAAAATCACAACACTTGAGAGGTAAAATTGACTTTGGTTTATTACTAATTTTTAAATTGATATTTTCTATCTTTAGAATTTTGTTAAGAAGATTTGGATTTTCCTCAAAATTTCTTGGTGCTAAAAATAATGCTACATTTATTTTTTCTGTCTTTTTATAAGGAATTTTATTAATTTCATCTAATATTTTAATCCATTGACTAGAGTATCTGCTTGAACCAAGGAATTTAGTTTTTCTGTTAAATTCTTTTTTATTTTTAAAACCTTGAAAGCTTAAAAATTTGTTTGTTGCTAAATAAAAATCGCAATAATCTAGAGGAAATTTTTCATAAGGATCAGTTTTCAGAGTTCTAAGACCGACTTCAATTTCAATGATTTTCAAATCATATTCTAATTTGAGATTATATAGAAAAATTTTTTTATTAGACGCAAAATCATTAGGAATATTAATTGATTTTATTTTTTTCTCTTTTAAAAAATTAAGGAATTTTTTTTTATCTAAAAATGTTTTTTCATCCAATCGATACCAAAAACCCTGAAATCTTGATAAAATAATTTTTGGTAAAAGTAGTAAAGTTCTAATTAAAAAAAGCTTTATTCTATTTTCTATATTGGTTGGTGGAAATGTTAAACATTCAATATCATTTTGATTTAAATATTTTATCAACTTATTATTGCTATAATTATGAGTTATGTTCAGTGATGAAATAGTAATTTTTTTTTGGCCTTTAATTGTATTAATTACAGGCACAATACTATCTAACTGAAGAAGATTGTCGTAAAGAAATAAGTGCATCTACAAACTAAAATCTTTTAAGTTAATAAATTTCATATCTTTTAAATCAGTTATTAGCCTTACATTATACTTTTTTGTTTTAAGAGGTATGAGTTTTTGTAATTTTTTCTCTTTTTGTTTTTTCAGTCTCTTTAAAATTTCATTTTTATTAATGTATAAATCTTTTTCTAATTTCAAAATACTTTTTAGATTTAATAAATCGTGAAATTTATCAATTGTTATTGATACAAATTTTTCTTTCTTGTTTTTTTTTTGTTTTAAGCAGAAAATTTTAAATATTTTTTTTCTTAAATAGTAATATGTTAAATATTCTGATGAATTTTGATCTTCAGCTAATTTACTACACTTTTTAATACCCTTTATTGAATATATCTCAGGTTTTAAACCATCAAATAATCCATTGGTATAAATGTAATCAAAATTTTTTTTATCCAACAGCGAAATCATTTTTTCTAAACAATCTAAATCTGTCAAGGGATTATCACCTGTTATTCTGGCAAAATTTTTAATATCATATTTTTGTGCAGCATCAATGGTTCTTTTAAAAATATTCAAACTATCCCCATAAAATATTTTAATATTATATTTTTTTACAATTTCAGAGAAAAAAAAATTTTCTTTTCCACTTGTACAAATAACTATTTTGTCATTACCAAATTTTTTAATTAATCTTTTAACCAATATCTCTAATAGACTAAAACCTAAAACTTTTCTTGTAATTTTTTGTTTTAATCTTTTTGACTCAAGTCTACAGATAATAAAAAAACCAATCTTTTTTTTTTTAATAATTTTCTTAATTGTCATCAAATAATTTTGAGGATTCTAATTTTCCATTTTCAATCTTATAAATTTTATCAAAATTTTTTATTGTTGATAGGTCATGAGTAACACAAATAACTGTTTTTATTTTTGTCAGATTTTCAATTAATAAATTAATATTGTTAGCACTTTCATTATCTAATGATTTTGTTGGTTCATCAAATATTAAAATTTCTGTTTCTTTTAAAATTGCTCTTGCTATTGAAATTCTTTGTTTTTCACCTCCAGATAATCTTCCACCCGATTCACCAATGTTTGTATTTTCTTTCTCTTTTAAAGAATTAATTAAATTTGATAACCCCACTTGATCTATTATTTTTAATAAATCTAGATTATTTTGTTTTTCATTATTTTCAAAACCAAATTGTATATTATTCTTAATTGAGTCATCTATTATAAAAATATCTTGTGGAACATAACCCACCAAACTTCTTAATGACATAAAGTTTTTTTTTAATTCAAAATTATCAATTTTAATATTCCCTTCAGTGGGCTCAAATAAACCTAAAATTATATTTAATAATGTACTTTTTCCAGCACCTGAACTTCCATAAATCCCAATAGAAGAATTTTTCTTTATATTTAAATTTATATTTTCTAAAACAAATTTTTTTTGTTGAGGGTATTTATAAAATACATCTTTAAAAACAATCTCATTATCAAATTTTAATTTTTTACTTACCTGATCATCATTTTTATTTTCTTGAATAGAAATAAAATCCTTTTTAATTTTATATAGCGATGCTGTTGAATAATCAAAATGTTGTATGTTATTTACTAAACTAATAGTTGCTGGCATCAACCTAACTAATACCACTATAGCTGTACCAAAAATTGGTAAATAGTTTAATATTTTTCCACTATCAAAAAAAAATATTATTATACTAGTAAAGCCTAATACTAGAATAAACTCTAACCAAATTCTGGGAAAATTCTTAAAGAAAGTTTGCTTTAACCTTATAAGATTAATTTTATATAACAATATTTCGAATCTTTTAAAAAAAAATAATTCTTTATTAAATATTTTTATAGTTTTAACTCCTTGTAAGGCCTCTTGTAGTTTTTTAATTCTTTCTCCTGCTAAAAGCTGTCTTTCTGTTCCCCACACAAGATTTTTTTTAGATATAAAAAATTGAAAAATAATTCCAAAAAAAGATAATCCTAAAATAATAGATACTGTTAATGCAAAATTTAAAAAGATTAAAAACCCAATCAAAAATAATAACAATAAAATATTTTTAAAAAATTCTAATGAGTTCTGCAAAATACTCCCTGCAAATTGACCAGACTCTACTGTTATATTTCTTATCAATTCTGCTGTATTAATATTTAAGTGAAAATTTAGAGGTAAATTTAAATAGCCAAATAATAGCTTTTTAGAGATGTTTGCTTCAACATCGTAAACATATTTATTTTGATACCAATAAAAGAAAGATAGGTAAATCGACTTAATTAAATATAAAAAGATCATCAAAATTAATATTGTATTTATTGATTCATTTTCTATTCTTCCAAGATTTAAATTCACAAACGGAATTGTCAGCTGTAAGTTTCCACTTATTATAATTGTTAAAAATGAAAAAATTAACGCTATACCAACTGTTTCTAAAATAATAGATATCATTGTTAAAAATACAATTAAAAAATAATTTTTCTTTTCTCTATTATCTAAAATTGAAAAAGAGTCTTTAAGAACTAAAAAAATATTATTCATTAATTAAATTTCTGGTCGAGTTTAAAAAAAAATTAATAGATGAACCCATTATGAATTAATTATATGTTTATTAGTTAAGATCTCATTTTTTTTACAATTCTTTTTTAATTTTAATGTCTTAAACTTTGTATTTTTAAAAAATCTTTGTCTTGTTAATCCTACCTTGTTGGTTCTTAAAAAAAGAATATCATTTTGATTGATCTTTTCTCCTTTTTCTAAATTTAATTTAGCAACAGCATGTTTTCCCATTTCATTTGTATACTTTACCTCTGCTGAGCTTACATCTTCTCTATCGAAATAATTTTCAAGATTTTTGAAAAAAACACAATAATCTAAAAAATCTATTTTTTCAAAACTACTTATAAAATCTGGAAACTTTCCTTTTCTATTAATAGTGAAATGTTTTTCAAGATATTTTGCACCCATCATCACAGCTATAAGAGATGCTTTATAACTTGGCAATAAATTATCGGTATTGCTGTGGTCTGAATAACCAACAACAAAACCTTTATCCTTAATTTTTTGAATTAACTTAAATCGAAGTTTTTTTAAATCTGTAGGAAAGTCTTGATAGCCATATAATAGTACTAATTTTTTTTTATAATTTTTATAATCATTGAGTATTTTATAAATATCTTTTTCTTTTTTTCCTGAAATATTAATAAAAACCTTTTTAAAAATTTTTAAACTATCTTTGATAATATTTAAATTATCACTTTCTGATGATGATATTTTAATATGTATGTCTTTCTTATATTTTTTACAAAAAATATAACTTTGCTCATCAAATGGTTCTAAAATAATTTTAATTTTACTCTTATATTTCTTTATTATTTTTTCCCACTTATCAAATGAAATTTCAATTTTTGACAAACCAGAATAATATTTACTTGAATTGTGACATAAATATTGATTTTTAAAAATCTGTAATTTGATACAGTCCGCACCTAACGTTAATGCTTCTTCAACAAGTTTAACTAATCTAGTATATGAACCTCCGTGGGTTGATGCTATTTCAACAATAACTTTTGGATTATTAATTAATTTTTTTCCACTCATAAGTGTCTGTAAAATCACAGTTCTTGCATATTGCGATGTTATTTAATTTTTTTTCCTTGTGTATCATTCTTATTCTTTTCAGTTCATCCCCATTCCAAATTTCTTTTAAAGTGCTTAATTTTTTTTCAGGTTCCCTAAATTTTTTAGGTCTTTTAGCATCTTTTAGTAATTCAAATCCTTTCTTGTTACTTTTAATTTTTTTTTGAAGATCGTTCATAGTTTTGTCTATATCAAATGCTGACTTATCTATATAGCCCAGGCAATGCTGTGCACCCCAATCTAGACAACACATTGCGACCCTTCCATCATAAGTGATCATTAGTCTTTGAAATAATTGTTCACAGGGCTTTCTACCAATAGCAACATTAATATTTCCATTCGCTTCTATTTCGTATCTTGTATCTTTTGGTAAATTATTATCCTTAAGGTATTTGTCTATTTTATCTAAATCTTTCTTATTAAAATGCTTCATATTTCCACCTCTCTCTTGGTAGCGTGTAACAGAAACATCATCCACATAATTAGAAAAAAGTTTAAAAAATTCTTCTATTTCATTACTACTGTCCTCAATTAAAACCATTTGTATTTTTGTCACTGGAAATTTTTTCTTTTTTTCTTTTTTTATCAAATGAAAATTTTTTATATTTTCGTAAGTTTTTTCAAAAATATTTTTTTCAAACCTGGAAGGTCTTAATTTTTCATAAGTCTTTTTGGTACCACCATCAAAGGAATAAATAATTAAATCCAAGCCACTATCTATCAAGCTTTTTGATCTTTCTTTTGTTAAGTGAGTAGCATTAGTATTGATTGAAACTTCTAAAATGCCTCTTTCTTTTGCATATTTAATAAATTTTTCTAATTGAGGATTTAGCAAAGGTTCACCTCTCCAGTTTAGTTTTATTGAAGGAACTTCAAATTCAACTGCTGTATCAATTATCCTTTTATAAAAATCAAATTTCATTATTTTGTCAGGAGTAAGAATATATTCTCTAAAACAATGAGGGCATGCCAAGTCACATATTGAGGCTGTTTCAATATCTAAACAAAGTGGGTCAAAAGAGCCCCAGTTATCTTTATCATATGCTAATTTAGGATTTTCTTTCCATCCAACCCTGTATTCTCTGAATTTTTTTTTTAAATTTTCAAGTTTCGTTTGATTATCTAGCTCATTATCTTTTTTTTCTTTATTAACTAATGAAATATATGCGTAATTAAATTGCATATGATCTAACATGTATTTCACTCTATCGAACGATTCTTCATTGATATCTCTTAAATTAGATTGTCCTGGTATAAGTTCTTGTTTTTCAATTTTCATAATATGAAATAAAAGTATAAAAAAAATTATATAATATCTTTTAAGCGTGTTATATAAACATTATTAAAGGCAAAAAAAAGACTTTAATCATTACAATGATCACTAAAAATATCAATTTAGACTTAAAACTTTCTAATAAAGTATTTAAACCAACGGGCACAAGTGAAATATTATATAAATCTACTGTTAAACAAATTCATAAGCCTTCCAAAATACTAGATTTAGGCTGTGGCTCAGGTTATGTTGGGTTATCAATTGCAAAAAATACAACTCTAATAAACCAATATTTTTTTTCAGACTTATCAGTCGAGGCTGCTAAATTAACAAAAAAAAATTCGAAAAAAAATAAAATAAAATCAATAGTAAAAAATGGAAGCTTATTTACGCCCTGGAAAAATTACAAATTTGATATTATTGTAAATGATGTTTCTGGCATATCCCAAGAACTAAATAAAATTAGTCCTTGGTATAATAAATATGTAACAAATATATCCGGTAAAGATGGCACAGATTTAACTATTAAATTTTTAGATGAATCTCCAAATTTTTTAGAAAATAAAGGCTTCGTTATTTTTCCTTTAATAAGCCTGAGCAATTATAAAAAAGTTTTAAATTTTGCAAAAAAAAAATTTAAAATTGTTAAAAAGTTAAATACAAAAAATTGGCCAATACCTAAGGAAATGTATAAATATGAAAAAAAAATTAATGAGTTATGTAAAAGAAAATTAATTTTTATTGAAAAAAAATTTGGTTTAATAATTTTTAAAACCGATATATATATTGCTAAATCTATAAAATGAATAATTCAAAAAAAATAATTTTAATAAAGAAAATAGCAAAAGTATTAAAAATTACAGACCAAAAATTATTAAAGATTGATGATTTCCAAAAACTAGAAGCTTGGGACTCCCTTGTTCATTTGGAAATATTATCAATATTAGAAAAAAATTATGGTTCTAAAATCAATAAAATAAAAAACTTAGCTTCATTAACTAGTATAAAAAAAATAATTTCTAAATTAGATAAAGTTAAGTGATTGAAGCTCAGATTAAATCTATTGAATTTGCTCTACCAAAAAGAAAAGAGAAATTAAATAATCTTTTAAAAGATAATCCATCATGGGATATAAAAAAGATAATTAATACAACAGGTATTAATAATAGATATATTAGCGACGAAAATGAGGATATAATAAGCCTTTCAATTAAAAGTGCTAAAAAAGTATTGAAAAAATTTCCAAAAAATAAAATAGATTTTTTAATTTTTGTTACTCAGACATCTGATTATAAGTTACCCTCAGTATCTTGCATAATGCAAAATCTACTCGGTTTAAAAACTAATATAAAAGCGTTCGATATAAACATGGGTTGTTCAGGGTTCATTTATGCACTCTATCTTGCAAATAATATTATAAAAAATGGTGAGGGACAAAATGGATTGATTATATGTTCTGACGTTTATACAAAATTTATTAAAAAAAATAATAGATCTTGTCGACCAATTTTTTCTGATGCCTCATCCTCAGTAATAATTTCAAAAACCAATAAAGGCTCTATCAGAAACTTTATTTTTGGGACAGATGGTAGTGGGTCACAAGATTTAGTTCTTAAAAGCCAGTCCAATGATATATTTATGAATGGTTCTAGAGTAGCTTTATTTTCAATAAAAAGAGTTCCTCAGTCAATTAAAGATTTATTAAAAAAAAGTAAAATGAAAATTAATCAGATCGATAAATTTGTTTTTCATCAAGCTAGTAAATATGTTTTAAATCAAATTTATAAGGTATTAAAAATAGATAAAAAAAAAGTATTTGAGAATTATATGACTTATGGAAATACAGTATCAGCATCTATTCCAATTGCTCTAAAAATTGCTAGTAATAAAAAATTTTTAAAATCAAATGATAAGCTAATTTTAAGTGGGTTTGGAGTTGGTTTGTCCTGGGGGTCAGTGTTATTAAAATGGAAAAAAATAATTTAATAATTTTAACAGGATCCTCTGGTGGAATAGGTAATGAGCTATTAAAACATTATTCAAAAAAATGTCCTGTAGTTGCAATATATAATAAAAATAAACCCAAAATAAAAAATAAAAATATAAAATATTTAAAGATAAATTTTTTAAATAAATTTGAACTCAAAAAAATAAACTTTAAAGATAAAAAAATAATTTTTATTAATTTAGCTTCCAAAAAAGAAGATAAATTGCTAATAAATAATACTATCAATGACTGGAAAAGTTCATTTCAAGTAAATGTAAATTCAGTTTTTCTTATTTTAAAAAAACTTATTCCAGAAATGATGAAAAATGAATGGGGAAGAATCATCAATTTCTCATCAACAGACGGTTTAAATGGTGATATTGGTACAATAGCCTATTCATCGTCCAAGCATGCATTGCATGGAATAAATAATGTAATATCTAAAGAATATGCAAAATTTGGTATTACCTCAAATATATTAATTTTAGGAAATTTTAACTATGGTATGTTTAAAAAATTGAATTCATCAAAACAAACTGATTTGTTAAAAAAAGTACCTACCAGAAAAACTGGAAACATTAGAAATATAATAAATGCATTAGATTTTATTAATAAATCTGATTATTTAAACGGTTCAGAAATAAATATTGATGGGGGAATTTAATTTAATCACTAAAGAAGTAATTTTTGATAGTTTTCAAAAAGTAATAAAGAAAAAAGATAAAGTTGTATTGCTTTACTCTGGTCTATGGTCATTAATTAATAAATTAGAATTTAAAAAAAATATAGGCAAAAACTTTTTGAATATATTAGAAGAAATTGTTGGAAAAAAAAAAACTTTAGTACTCCCTTCTTTTTCAGGAACAAGTTTTATCAAAAACAAAGTATTTAACATAAGAAAATCCTTAGATAATAAAAATGGTCTGTTAAGTAAAGAGGCTTTACATAGAAGTTACTATTATAGAACACCCCAGCCTATTCATAGCTATTTGGTTTTTGGTGATGGTAAAAAAGAAATAGATAGCCTTAAATTTGAAACTTCTTGGGGCAAAACAAGCATACTTGAATGGTTATCAAAAAAAAATTCTAGAATTTGTGTGTTAGGAATTCCCTGGAATAAAGGATGTAGTTATCTTCACAGATTTGAGGAGCTTTATAATGTCCCTTGGAGATATTTTAAAGATTTTAAGGGAAAAATGATAAATCATAACGGTGAAATCTCAGATTGTTTTGAAAGAAAGTACTCTTCGCCAAATAGCAATATTTTACAATATGATTTTCAACCAATGATTAATCACATGAAAAAAGATAATATTTTTATTAGTAATAATGAACATTTTTTTTTAGAGTCAACTACAGCAAAACAAATTGATAAATCTGCTAGTGATTTTTTTAAAAAAAAACTTCAATGGAAAATAGTTAAGAATAAAAGAGCTATCATAAACTGGATATCTAAAGAAAAAACTTATGAAATGAATAAAAATTTATAATTTATTTTTTTTATATATTCTTTCTGCCATCTTCCAATCATCTAAATCATTGATATCAATACTTTCAAACTTATTTAAAATAATTACAGATGTGTTTTTACATATGATTTTTTTACTAAAAAAATTTTTTTTTGGTGCCATGTAAAATTGCCCTGAATCATAAAAGTTTTGGCCTTGATCTTGTGTTCTTTTAAAAAATTTTTTTTTATTAAAATTAATTTTTTTATTCCTATCAATGGATATGCTTCTCTCAATAGGTGTCTCAAATATTGATACCGGAAAAACTAAATTCCTCTTTTTTTTTGATATTTTTAATGCCTCAACTAAATTTTTTTTTTTAATAAATGGAGATGCTGGATAAATGCAGCAAACATAATTAAATTTTTCTAATTTTTCAATTTTTTTAATAGCATCACAGATGACTGGAATTGTACCTGTATGATCATCTGATAAAGATTTTGATCTCATAAAAGGTACCTTTGCTCCATATTTTTTTGAAATTTTAGCAATTTTATTTGAGTCTGTAGAAACATAAACACTATCAAAACAACCTGAGGCCAGTGCTATTTTAATTGAATAATATATAATCGGGTAATTGTGAAATTTTTTGATATTTTTATTTAGTATTCTTTTACTAGAAAATCTTGCGGGTATGATTGCTACTGCTCCAGTTTTTCTCATAAAATTTATTTATTTACTAAAAGATTTTATAGTATATTCAATCAAATGTGTTCAAAAAAATTAATTTTTTAAATTATAAAGATATAAAACTTAAAAAAATTCTTAAAAAAGATTTAGAAATTTTAAGAAATGAAAGAAATTCCTTACACATTAGACAAAGAATGATTAGTCAAAGTATAATTTCAAAAAAAAATCAAAATAAATGGTATAAAAAAATTATTAATGAAAAAAACTCTAAATATTTTAATATATTTTATAAAAATGAACTAATTGGAAGTGGTTCTATAAAAAATATAGACAAAAAAAATATGAATTGCACATGGGGCTTTTATATCTTTAATCGTTTTAAAGGGCCTTATGGATTACTTTCAGAGATCAAAATAATTGAGAATGTTTTTAATATTAAAAATATTCAAAAATTATATGGCCAAACTTTGCAAAATAACTCGGCTATATTAAAAATTCATAAGTTTTGTGGTTTTAAAGTAGAGGGAGTTTTAAAACACCACATATTAAGAAATGGGGAAAAATTAGATTTAATATTAACATCCTTGTTTAAAAAAGATTGGAAAAATAAAAAAAAAGAAATAAGAAAAATTCTTAACATATGACTATAAAATTACTAACTAGACAAATTTCTGACAAAAAATATCCACTAATAATAGGTGAAGTATCTGCAAACCATAATAATTCTCTAAAAAAAATATTTAAGATAATTGATTGTGCTGCTGAAATAGGTTTGGAGGCAATTAAATTTCAAACATATGATTTGAATCAAATGACTTTAAATTCCAAAAAAAAACAATTTTTATTAAAAAAAAATTTTTCTAACAATAAATGGAATAATCGCTCTTTATACAGCTTATATAAGGAGGCACATTTACCATTTGAATGGCATCGAGATATTTTTAATAGAGCAAAAAAAAAGGGTCTAATTTGTTTTAGTAGTGTTTTTGATGAAAGATCATTAAATTTATTAAAAGGAATTAATTGTCCAGCATATAAAATAGCCTCCTTAGAAAGTATGCACTTTCCACTAATAAAAAAAGTCATTGAAGAAAATAAATTGATTATTGTTTCTACGGGAACATTAGATATTAAAGAAATTGATGAATTGATAAAATTTCTCAAAAAAAATAATGCCAAATTTATAATTATGCATTGTGTTACTCAATATCCTGCAGCTAATGATAACTGTAATTTAAGCATGATTTCATATTTAAGAAAAAAATATAAATGTAATATTGGTTTTTCCGATCACACTAAAGACTCTCTTGCGGCACTTACAGCAGTAGGGCTTGGTGCAAATATTATTGAAAAACATTTTATGTTAAATGATAATGAGAAAACTTTGGACTCTGAGTTTTCCTTTGGTCCAAAAAAAATGGAAAAACTTATTATGGACTCAAAACTGGTCTGGCAATCGATTGGTGAAATAAAAAACAAAATATCTCCTGCTGAAAAATTTTATAAGAAATTTTCTAGATCTATATACGCTTGTAAAGATATCCTTAAAAATGAAAAAATTTCAAAAAAAAACGTAAGGGTAATACGACCTGGTTTTGGAATTGAACCAAAATTTTATAATCAAATATTAGGAAAGAAAGTAAAACAAAATATAAAATTTGGTGAGCCTATTCTTTTTAATAAATTAAATTAAACTAAATTTTATTTGATGTTGTTGAAAAGATTACTTATCTTTTGATCTTTTTCATTAATTTTTTTCATCAACTTGATTGTTTCATCAGGAGCATGATTTAGTGCTAGCCTAAGAATATCCATCCAATTAATATTATTTTTAGATCTCGCTTTTTCAATTTTATTTATTGCTTGTAAATATTTTTTTAACTTTAACTTATCCTGTTTTGCCATATAAATACTTTTAATTTAAATATTATTTTATGTGTGGCATATCAGGTTCTATCATAGATTTAAACCCTAAGATTAAAGACTTTAATAATTTTATTAAAATATTTAAATTTATAGAAATCAACAATCATTACGAATGCTTTGAAGAAGTTAAAAAATTAAGATCCTCAAATACTTTTTTAAAGTTGGGACTTTATAATGATCAGACTTTCAAATTTAAACTTGAAGAAATTGTATTTAAGCTTGAAAAAAAAAAAAATAACAAAAATTATGAAATAATTGATGATATAATTTGGATAATAAATCATGAATTAATTCAAAAAAACATAAAAATCTTAAAGATAATAAACGATTATAAAATTAAACCATCAAAACAATCAATTTTATTTTTACGTAATTTTTTATTAGAAATTGAAAATATAAATTATCTAGAAACAAGGGGCAGAGACTCTGCTTCTATAAGTTTCACTATCAAATTTAATAAAAAAACAAATATCACTTATTCAAAACATAATAATAATGACGCATTATCTTTTAATAAAATAATTAAAAAAAAAAAAGAATACATTAGCATTACACTTAAAGTTGCTAATCGTATTGGTTATACTGGAGAAAATTCTCACAAGTTAATTAAACTTCTTTTTGACTCTAATCTACTGAGTAAAATAAATTTTCAAGACGCCAATAATGTTATATTTTTAACACACACAAGATGGGCTACTGTTGGTGATGTAAATTTAGATAATTGTCACCCACTTATTTCAAGAAAAGAAAAAAATGTAGAATATTTTTTAATGAATGGTGATATTATAAATTATAATTCTTTTAAAAAATCAAACAATCTAGACTCGGTCAAAAACAAGTGTAGTAATGATTTAAGTATTTTACCCAATATTTTTTCTTCAAAGAAAATTGCTAAATTGAAAGGATCATTTGTTTTAGTGCATTATAGTTATAAAAATCCAGATAGCTTAACAATATATAAAAAAGGTTCACAAGGGCTTTATGTAACTACTGATAATGATAATAATCCAATTTGCGCTTCTGATGTTTATGGTCTTGTTAATCGATCTGATAAATTTAATATTGTTCATGATAAATCAAAATTTAAATTAGAAAATCTTTTAAAAAATAGAAAAATCTTAAGATTCAATACTTACAGATCTAACAATCTATCAACAAGAGATTTAAACAAAAAAGGTTTTGATTCTTATTTTTTAAAAGAAATCAATGATACAGATTCATTTATTAAAAGAACAATTGTTAATACTATTGATATTAAAAATAATAAAATAAAAAATTTAAAAATATTTAATAAAAAAACATTACAAAAAATAAAATCAAATAAAATAAAAAATATTATTTTTACTGGAATGGGAAGTTGCTATACTGCTGCTGTCGGAATTTCAAAATATTTATCAAATTCACTAAAAAAAAACAATATTTTTAACATTAAAGTAGAGGCAACAATTGCAAGTGAAGGTAGTGGTTTTTATTTAAGCGAAAATATGAGTGACACTGTAATAGTTGTGTTGGCACAATCAGGTACAACTATTGATACTAATATATTTGCTAAAATGGCAAAAAAAAGAGGTGCTTATACAATCGCAATAGTAAATAAAAAACTTGGAGATGTTACTTATATTGTAGATAAAAATTTATATCTTGGAAATGGAAGGGATGTTGAACTATCAGTGCCATCAACAAAAACTTATACTTGTCATTTAATAATGGGATATATAATGGTGGAGCAAATACTTTCTTTTATTAAGATTAATGACAAAAACTTTGTTAAAAAAATAAAAAATATACTTTTTTCAAATTTTATTAATACAAGTATAAATAAGATATCAAATAAAATTAAAAATATTAAACTTAATCCAACTAAATATAAAAATTGGGCTGTGGTTTATGATACATCTTTCAATGCATTTACTGCTTTAGAATTGAGAATTAAACTTTCAGAGTGTTGTTATAGATCTATACCATATTTTACCGTTGAACAATTTAATGAAATAAAAATAGATAATTGCTTAGTTTTTTATATAGGGTGTAACAGTAGTAATATTTTACTTAAAAATAAAAGTTTCCTTATAGCTATTGCTAATAAAAATATTCCACTATCTCAAAATAAAAAATTAATTAAAATACAATCAAAAGAAATTCTAAATAATACTATTGAAAGCTCTATTGCCCTTCAGCTTATATCTCATCATGTTGCATTGAGTATAGACGCTTTATCAAAAAGAAAAAATTCACACAAAGATAATAAAATAATAGATTATATATTTGATAAATATGATTTTGATAAATTAAAAAATAAGTCAGATGGTTTTATAAACAAACAAATATTAGAAAAATTAAAAAGACCTATTGATACTATTAAACATCAGGCAAAAACTGTTACTGTAGGTGCTTTAAGAGCTAAAAATAAAAAAATCAATAAAAATGATTTTCAAAAGACTAACAATATTAATATTTTTTATAATAAAGAAAAATTTAAATATTTATTTAAAAATCTAAATGATAATGTTTATATTAAGTCTGATTATAAAAATGAAATAAACAAGTACTACTTGTGCAATATTATAGAAAGTTGCAATAAACAATATAATCTTAACAAAAAATTTTTTTTTGCTAATCACAGCCTTGCTAACAATTATCCTAAAAATAGCACTTTGATTAATCTTGGAGAAAGCAAAAATCAAAAAAAAAATGTATTAAACTTAAATGATGTAGTTTTTTATGACATATTAAAATTATTTTTAAAAAATGATAATTTTAGTAAAATCAATGAAATAACATTTCTTAAAACTTTAAAATTTCTTGATATGCATAAAAAAAGGTATTTCTTAAATCTTACTAATTACTTTCGTTTGTTTAATAATATAAAATGTCTAGGAAGTGGAATTAATTACCTTGTTGCAAAAAAATATGCTTTTTTTTTATCAAAAAAATTGAATAGAACAATTGCTTATGATGTTATCGAAAATCATAAGCATATTGACATTTCTTCTGAAGCTCTTTTGTTAGTATTTGCCTCTAATATAGATAGAACAGGATTCCAAAATGATGTTTTGTCTGAAATAGAAAAATTTGACTCTCATAACAATAAAATGATTATATTCTCTAATTTAAAGAATAATTTATTTGATGAACTATGTTTAAACAAAAATAATAACAATTTCAAAAAGTTAATTAAGTTTCCATATACAAGTGAATTATATTCACCATGTTTTTTTGATTATTATTTAGATAATTTTTTAAGCTGATGTATTAAATGCAAAAAAGATTTTTTTTCTTTTTTTAGAAAGAAAATATATACTCTAAAAATATCACTCCAAATAGATTTTCTTTTTATGACTTTTAAAAATTTATATTTTTTTAGATTTAATTTCTTTAAGGAATAAATCTTATCTTTATCTAGATTAAATTTATAAAGTTCATATTCAAAACTAATATTTAGGATTTTTTCTATCAAATCATTATTATTTTTTAGAATTTTCAAAAAAAATCCAGTTGCAAAAATACCATCCATATAGTTATTAAATGAATAGTGTCCACTGGTTTCAAAGCCAATTTTAGAAAAAAACTTTTTTTGTAAATCGGTAACATTTCTATCTCCTACTTGTGCTTGAAAATATTTAATTTTTTTATCTTTGAAATATTTTTTTATATCTGGTGAAGAAATTTGTGTACCAATTACACTTTTAGATTTAAGAAATTCAGCAAAAATAATGCATATTTTTTCAGATTCAATAATTCCATACCCTTTTTTATAGATAGACACTCTATCGGCATCACCATCAAAAGCGAACACATAGTCATATTTGTTATATTCTTTTTTTTTAATATTTTGCTTAAGAAAATTTGATCCACATTTCAAATTAATATTATTATAATTAAATGAGTATTTTATTTTCTTCACTTGTTTAAAAAATTTTATAGTTTTCATCATCGACGATGCAGCACCATATGAAAAATCTATTAAAATTTTTTTGTTTAATCTTATGCTTTTAAAATTATTGTTAAGATAATTTTCATAATAAAAATAATCTTTAGTATATTTTATCTTATTAACTTTAATATTTTTTTCCTTAATAATCTTTGATTTTAAAATATCCTTTTCATATTTCTTTATAAGTTTCTTGCCTTTAAAAAAAAATTTAAAACCATTAAATCTTTTATTAAAATGAGACGCTGTAATCATTATAAAAAAAGTATTTTTATTTTTTTTAGATAAATAAGCTAAGCACGGTGTTGGAACTGGTTTATCTAGAACTTCAATATCACAATAATAAACTAAATTATTTAATAAAATTATAATAATATTTTTGTGGCTACCTCTTGTATCGTAGCCAATAACAACTTTTTTAATTTTAAATCTTTCAAAAAAAATACTTAGTTTAAGAAAAAAATTAGCTAAAAAATTTTTACTTAAAAGACCTTTGCCAAATACGTCTCTAAATCCATCATCACCAAATACTTTCATTAACTCTTTTTATTAAATTTAGAAATTAATTTTTTTTGTTGATTTATTGACTCTAATTTAAATTTTAAAAGTCTTTGATAGCTTTCTTTTTTCATTTCATTTAAACCTTTTTGAAAACTTATTTTAGGTTTCCATTTTAATATTTTATTTGCTTTTTTTATATCTGCTATAGAAATCTCTATGTCATCAAATCTTTTATCTAAATTTACATACTTAGCATTGGTTGATATTAAATTTTTCAATTCCTTAATTTTTAAGGATTTTGACGATCCTAAATTAAAAATATCAGATTGTATTTTTTTATTTATAATTTTTTTTATTGCCTGGTATATGTCTTTGATATAAATAAAATCTCTGCTTTGTTTTCCATTGCCATAAATTGTAATTTTTTTCTTTTGTAAATATTGAGACAAAAATCTAGCAACAACTGCATTAGAATTTGGACCATAAACATTAAAAAATCTAAGTATGTAATATTTAAAGTTGTTTATTCTACCATAATTTTCAACCATTTTTTCACCAAGAAATTTTGAATATGCATAGTAATGAAGGGGTTGAAGTTTGAAATTTTCATTAACATTTAAGTTTTTTGTATCACCATAAACTGATGCTGATGAAGCAAAAATAAATTTTTCTACTTTTCTTTGTGCACAAAATTTTAAGACATTCTGCAAACCTACTACGTTATCATCAAAATATTTATTTTCTTTTTCTTTATTGATTAAAATTTCTGCTTTAGCGGCTAGATGTATACATACATTAAACTTTTGATTGATCCTTAAATTTAATATTTTTTGAATACTGCCTTTTATAAAAGTTAAATTTTTATGTTTTTTTAAATTAGATAATTTTCCTACCGATAAATCGTCGATTATAAACACCTTGTGTCCTTCATCTAAAAAATAGCTTGCTAAATTACTTCCTATAAATCCACAGCCACCTGTGATTAAAATATTTTTATTCATTTTTTTAATTTTATGATAAGTTGATTTATGCAACAAAAATTTTTTATATCAGTCATTGTCCCTGTCTTCAATACTCAAAAGTATATAGGTAGATGCCTTAGATCATTAAAAAATCAATCTATTTCAAAAAAAAGTTACGAAATAATTGTTGTCGATGATTGCTCTAGTGACTTTTCTTTGAATGAGATTAAAAAACAAAAAAATACTAACATCAGAATAATTAAAAATAAAAAAAATATAGGTCTTCCCGCATCTTTAAATATTGGTTTGACAGCCGCTAGAGGCTCTTTTGTTGTAAGAGTAGATTCTGATGACTGGGTTCAGGAAGATTTTCTCAATATTATGTCTACCTTTTTGTTTATTAATAAAAATTTAGATGCTGTTTCATGTGATTATACTGTTACAGATTTTCGTGAAAATACTATCCAAGAAATTGATTGTCTGAAAAAACCTATCGCATGTGGAATAATGTTTAGAATGCAACATTTATTGGATATAGGACTATATGATGAAAAATTTAAATATGCTGAAGAGGAAGCTCTTAGAAAAAAATTTATGAAGAAATATAAAATTACAAGAATACCATTAAGTTTGTACAGGTATAGACAGCACGAAAATAATAGGTCTAAAAATAAAAAACTAGTGATGAAATTTTCCAAAATAGCGAATAAGTAAAATTATGTATTTCATAGCAGAGATAGGTGTAAATCATGAAGCAAATCTAAAAAAAGCATTAAAATGTATTAAGGATGCCAAAGACGGTGGTGCACAAGCGGTAAAGCTTCAATGCTATAAAGCTGAAAAATTAGCCTCAAAATATGCTGGTGCTTATTGGGATAAAAAAGAAGAAAAAGAAAATAGCCAGTTAAAATTATATCAAAAATTTGATAAATTTAATTTCTCTGATTATCAAAAAATTATAAATTATTGTAAAAAAATTAAAATAGATTTTATAATAACTCCTTTTGACATTGATAGTATTAATTTTTTTAAAAACAAAGTAAAATATTTCAAAATTTCATCATCAGATATAACCAATTTACCTTTAATAGAAAAAATTGCACAAACAAAAAAACCTGTAATTCTTTCTACGGGAGCTTCAAATAAAGTTGAAATCGTTAGAGCTCATAATATTTTAAAAAAGAAAGTTAAGAAGATTATTTTGTTGCACTGTATACTTAATTATCCTACTTCAAAAAATAATGCTAATCTAAGCATGATTAATGACCTGAAAGACATAAATAAAATTGTAGGCTTATCAGACCATAGTATACCAAAAGATAGTCATAAAATTCTTATCTATTCATATCTAATGGGAGTTAGATATATTGAAAAACATTTTACGATAAATAAAAAAAAAGGGGGTAACGATCATTTTCATTCTTTTGATAAAAATGATTTAAAATTATTTTTTCAGGGTATCAAAGAGGTAAAGATTATTTTGGGTATGGACAAAAAAAAATATTTAAAATCTGAAATTATTTCAAGGTTAAATGCTAGAAGAAGTATTTTTTATAGTAATAATTTAAAAAAAGGCTCAATAATAAAAAAAGAGGATCTGATTATGCTGAGACCTGCGATAGGTGAAAATCCATTTAATTATAAAAAAATAATTGGAAAAAGATTAAAATCTTCCAAAAAAAATGGTGACCTACTTAAATTGTCAGATTTTAAATAAAATTAATGAGAAACTTTGAGGTATTAATTTTAGCCGCAGGAAATGGTACTAGGATGAAAAGTAAAACACCTAAGCTACTAAATAAAATTGGAAAACACACAATTTTAGATAAATCGATTAGATTAGCATTAAGTTTAGATTCAAAAAAAGTAAATGTTATTATAAATAAAGATTATCAAATATTTATTAATAAATATAAAAATGTAAAATTTTTTCATCAAAATAAAATTTTAGGTACAGGGCATGCGGTAAAATCATTTTACAAAAATAATAAAACAATAAAGAATAATCTTTTAATTATGATGGGTGATGCACCATCTATAAAAAAAAATTCAATAAGAAAAGTTTTATCTAAATTAAAAAAGATACCAATTGTAATACTTGGAGCTTGTATTAAAAAAAACAAAATGCATGGTATGATCGAAATAAAAAACGATAAAATTAAGCAAATCAAAGAATATAGTTTTTTAAAACAAAAAGAAAAAAATAATTGTATATGCAATACTGGTATTATGGGAATTCAAAAAAAATTTTTGTATCTGATTAACAAAATCAAAAAAAATAAATTTAAAAAAGAATATTTACTTACTGACATTATGAGCATAAGTAGCAAAAAAAAAATTAAGACTTCTTTAGTTCTAGCAAATGAAGGACCACTTTCATTTGGAATTAACACAATCAAAGAACTCAAACTTCATAATTAATGTTTTTATCTACACAAGAACCAAATCATATTTATAAATATTTAGTAAATTCTTCTAGAATGCATGCAGAAAAAATAGTTAAAAATAAGCTAACCCTTATATTATTTAAAAAAAATAAATATATTTCTCTAAAATACTTAGTGTTTATTTTTTTTATCATATTTTCTGGAAAAATTTTTAGTAAAAATAGAATATATATAAAATATGAAGGAATTAATATTGGAAAAAATATCAATTCAAAGACATTAAGAAATTTTAAATCATACACATCTACTTTTTTTTTTTATTTGGAATTATTTAAAAATTTTTATAGAGCAGGTATTATTATTGAGTCTTGTAAAAATTATATCAAAAAAAATAAAATTAAAGCAATATATGTAGATCATTGTACTTATCTAAATGGTATAATTTTTTCATATTTTGCTAATTCAAAAATACCTGTTTATACAAACAACTATCCTCTAAGCATTTTTATGATTGACTTTAGAAAAAAAAATAATCTTTTACTTTCTAATTATGACAAAGTTATAAAATTCAGTCTAAAAAAGAGTATTAAAAAAAAAGATAAAATAGATTCTATAAAAGTTTTAAAACAAATGACTTTTCAAAAAAATTATCTGTCTTGGATGAAAAGAATAAAATTTAAAAATTTAATGAAAAAAGATTATAAAAAATTTGATTATGTTGTATATGCACATTCATTTACTGATGGACAACTTGTTTATGGAAATGATGAATTTCAAAACACTTATGATTGGTTGGATTTTACACTAAATGAACTTAAAAAAAGACAAAAAAAAGTTTTAATTAAAGGTCACCCTAACTTTTATGAAAAATCGTATGGAGTTTTGAGTTATTGGGACAAAAAAATATTTCGTAAAATTATTAATAAGTACAGTTCAGAAAAAAATTTTCTATTTCTGAATAGTCCTATTTTTAATTTTGATTTGCTCAAACAATTAGATAATAATTGTATACTAATAACACATCATGGAACAGTTTTATTAGAAGGTGCTTTTTTAAACTTCAAAACAATCTGTTCTGAGTCTACTTTTTATGAAAAAAGTTATAAACATACAATTACTTGGAAAAATAAGAATGAATATAAGCAACTTCTAGGCAAAGAGATAGGACAGCTACCAACAACAAACAAAGGTGATCTTTATAAATTAATTCATAATCTGTATTTTTCAACTTTTTCATATTATTCAAAAAATTTTTGGGAAAAAATAATAGCAAAACAAATAAATGTTTCCCCAGAGGAGTTTACAAATAAAATTACTATATTTAATGGTATGAATAGATCAGAAAAAAAATTGAAAACTAAGTTCTTTGAAACAAAAACAAAAAATAAATCTCAACTTATTTTGAAAAAACTTTCCTCAAATATTACCCAACTTTACTTTCAAAACAAAAAAATTGAATATTCTATTTTAAAATAGTAGCAGATAACAATTCACTAATAATTTTTTAAATAAAATTTAATCAAAGTATTTAGACTTTATTAAATCTACTACTTTTTCATTTCCAAGATCTGTTAAATGTCCCCTGTCAACAAATAACCATTTCCCATCGAACTTCTCATCAAAATAATTATTACAATCCAAAAAATCTATTTTTAAGTTCTCACATTCATCTTTAATAATAGATTTGTATTCTAGATATGTATTTTTATCTAATTCTGTAAATGTTTTATATATTTTTTGTTGAGAACTATCAGTAACAGAAAAAAGTTTTTCCTCTTCGGGAGATTTCTTTTTTTCACACCAATTTGCAAAAGGTTGTAATACATAAATTACTTTTGTTTTCATTCCACTTTGGCAATTATACCAAAACTTTAGATTCTTTTTAATAATATTTTTTAATATTTTTTTTCGATCTAAATTTTTTGGAATGTCTTTTTTTTTTTTTGTTAATATTTTTTTTGTTAATTCTCTAAATGTAATATTTTTCCAATCTATTTTTTCTTGAGTAAAATTTTCAAAAATAAATTT
>Ga0209335_10001315_pt1 | contig 28674 bp, 37 predicted proteins | sample COG_09_FD_184753 | JGI IMG/M metagenome (GOLD analysis project Ga0209335, IMG submission 184753) | Pelagic Microbial community sample from North Sea - COGITO 998_met_09 (SPAdes) (version 2) | ecosystem: Environmental > Aquatic > Marine > Neritic zone/Coastal water | place: Helgoland, sampling...
CACCCAATTTTATTTTTTTTGCATGGTGCTGATGGTAGAGGTTCAAACAATGAAGATCAGCTTATAGATGCAGGAAGCATTAGGGCTTTTTCCAACCTAAATATTTCTTCTAAATATAATTCATATATTTTAGCTCCTCAGGTTTCTAACGATAAAAAATGGGTAGATGTCGAGTGGAATACTATGGAACATAACATGCCAAATATTTCTAATACGATGAATATGGCCTTTAAAATTTTGGATAAAGTTATCGATACGAATCCCATTGATATTAATAGAGTGTACGTTCTTGGATTATCTATGGGAGGATTTGGAACTTGGGATGCATTGCAACGGAGACCTCATTTTTTTGCAGCAGGAGTACCGATTTGTGGCGGCGGTGACATTAGTAAAAGTAAGATTATATCTCAGATACCAATTTGGGCATGGCATGGCGATAAGGACGATGTAATACATGTAAATAGATCTAGGGATATGTATCAAACCATAAAAAAGCACAATTCGAATATTAAATATTCAGAGATCAAAGACAGGGGGCATGATGTTTGGCTTGACGTATGGAATTCAAAAGAACTTTGGGATTGGATTTATCGACAAAGTCGCTGAGCCTTGATAATATCAAAGCCTGCACCCGTTGGCTTTAGGGGGTTAGTCTTATTCAGCCTGATTAAACTAAGTTTTACAAGTCTCAACACCCAGAACTTTATATATCATATAAACACCACTTAGTGCATTAAACATTAAGACTCCGCCTATAGCGCAAATGATTAATGTATAAAGAGATAACTCAAGAAATAATTGCGTTGGAAGTAAAAACAATGAAACAATGAATCTCAAAGTTCTCTCTGATTTGCTTTGGTTCTTTTTAAATAAATTCATTTTGATTAAATATAAGTTGCTGCGATGTTTTTCGTCCCATGTCACGAACATTGTAAGATAATTATTTGTAGTTTTGAATGTAAATAAAGGATAATGAGATGTCTTTTTTAACAACATTAAAAAAAGTAGAAAATATAATTCTTGGGAAAAAATCAAATGATAACAAGTCTAAGGATCATTGGAAGAAATATCGAAGACCAAAAATAAAATCAAAAACCTAAATGTAAAATTTTGAATTAGCAGTGTTTTTGTGGCTTAAACTAACTGCTGATTAAAATATGGATATTAAAACACTTATAGGGATGTCTTTTGTTTGTGCGATGGGTGCTATATCACCTGGACCAAGCTTGGTTGTCGTTTTGAGGAATACTGTCTCTGGTGGAAGAATTTTAGGAGTAATGACAGGAATAGGCCATGGTATTGGACTAACTGTTTATGCCTTTATTGCAGTAATGGGTTTATCTTCTGTCCTAATAGCCAATGAGCAGATATTTAAGTCACTACAATGGGCTGGAGCATTAGTTCTCATATGGCTGGCTTTTAATTTGATTACTAACAAGCCATCAAATGCAACTAAGAGTTACAATTCCAGCGGACGCAAAGGCTTTTTGGAAGGTTTTATGATTTCTTTTTTGAATCCTAAGATTCTTGTTTTTATGGTCGCAGTTTTTAGTCAATTTATAAATCCCGACATAACTAATATTGGTCGTTTCATCATGGCTATTGTAGCTGGGGTCATTGATACCACTTGGTATGTTTTGGTGGCTATGGTTTTTTCTGGAACTTCGATGGTGGATAAATTAAGACTTCATGCAGGTATCATTGATCGTTTTATCGGTATAGTGCTTCTTGCCCTTGCAATGATTTTAATTATTAAAACAATGAATTAAGGTTTATTATATTATTTTTTTAAGACAATATGATAACTAAAAGCTTTTACAACCCCCAACTGTCGTTGGGTTTTTTATTTACAGAATAGTAGTTAGATTGTATTATGAACAAAATTAGTGAATGGTTTAAAAAAAATGAACGCTTCATTATTGGACTTGGTGTAATTCTAGCTATACTAAATATTCCAAGTCTATTACCTTTAGAGGAAATTAGTATCGTTCCGATTGTCATAATTGTTTGGTTGTTTTACACTATATATGCAAATGAAAGATGGAAGGGATTTTAAAATAATGGGAATCATTAGTGCTGATAAATCAATAAATGAAAATAGTGGACGATTGGAAATACAATATCATAAAACAAAAATTGGAGAATTAGTTTTAGGTTCCTATGATAGTAAGCTTTGCTTACTTGATTTCAGATATAGAAAAATGCGATTCGCAGTTGATAATCGTTTAAAAAAAACATTAAATGCAAAATTTGTAGTTCAAGATAATAAAATATTAAAAGAAACGCGGAAACAGATAACGGAATATCTCAGGGCAGAAAGAAAAACATTTGATTTGCCAATTTTATCTGTTGGAAGTGATTTTCAAAAACAAGTTTGGGAGGCATTATTAAAAATAAATTATGGAGAAACCGCATCTTACCTAGATATAGCAAAGTATATTGGGAATGAAAAAGCAGTAAGGGCCGTTGCCTCCGCAAATGGTGCAAATGCTATAGCCGTTATAATACCCTGTCATAGAATTATTGGAAGTGATGGTGAGCTTGTTGGTTATGGTGGAGGATTACCAATAAAGAAAAGATTATTAAACTTAGAAGAAAAGCATTCAAAACTTGCTAATCATTTGTAAAAATTTAATGTTCAAGCAAAAACCATCATTTTATGTCTCAATTATTTTTCCATTGCTATGCTTCCTTTCAACATCTCAAATAAATAACAGAGGTGGAGAGTTTTTATTTTATTTTTTAGGGGTATGTAGTCTGGCCTGTATGCTTGCTTTTATTTTCACTGATAAATGAGTTAAAGACTTTGCTCAATTCTTTAGATATTTCAGGTGTCGAATAACTCATCAAAACATGAATTGCGTTTCAATATTTAGTAGAATTTAGATCTTATATATTATTCAGGATTTTTATTCAATTTCTAATAATTCTATATCAAATATTAAAGTTGCATTAGGTGGGATTACGCTGCCTGCACCTTGTGAACCATAACCCAGATTTGGTGGAATAGTTAATCTTCGTGTGCCACCAATTTTCATCCCAGGGACACCTTCATCCCATCCTTTAATAACGACACCAATGCCGACTGTAAATGAAAATGGTTCACGGTTTGGATTTTTTGATGAATCAAAAATTATTCCATCTGTCAATTTTCCTGTGTAGTGAACGGTTACATTGTCCATTGATTTTGCTTCAGCGCCATCGCCAATCACAAGATCCTCAATAATAAGTTCGCCTGTCATAGTTTCTCCTTGCTCTTCACAACTAATACTAAAAAGTAATATGGATATTATTATCAAATGTAAAATGTTAAATTTCTTCATTAGTTGCTTATTTTTTCTTTTAAACCAACATGAAATTAATTGTTTATGGATCAAACTCAAACGCTCTTCGATACTCACTTACCTCCATTAGCGGAGCGTCTTCGTCCAACTAATATAAATGATTATAAAGGGCAATCACACTTAGTTGGTAATGGAAAAATTCTGAAAACAATTATTGAAGAAAAAAAAATATTTTCTATGATACTTTGGGGTCCACCTGGTACAGGTAAAACAACCCTTGCGCGTATAATTGCTCAAAAAACTAATGCCGTCATTAAAGAAATATCAGCTATCTCTAGCGGAGTGAAAGATTTACGTGGGGTTATTTCAATGGGTAAGTCTAATCGAGAGATGGGTAAACAAACTCTCTTATTTATCGATGAAATTCATCGGTATAATAAATCACAACAAGATGCACTTCTTAAAGCTGTTGAGGAAGGCACTGTTAATCTTATTGGTGCGACTACAGAGAACCCTTCTTTTGAAGTTATATCGCCACTTCTATCTCGATGCAAAGTTTTAACTCTAAAGTCCTTACAAGAATCTCATCTAGAATCCATTTTAAATCATGCATTCGATACTGATATTATTTTGAGTCAAGCGGGTATTACAATAGGAAGTGATGTCCAAAAAAAGCTTATTAAATCAGCTGGTGGAGATGCAAGAAAAATGCTAAATACCTTGGATGTGGCTGTGCAATTATTAGGAGAAGAAAAAGAGATCACGGATCAAATTTTTTCTGAAGCGGCACAATCTAAAACATTGATTTATGACAAAAAAGGCGATTATCATTATGATACAATTAGTGCTTTCATAAAATCTGTAAGGGGTAGCGATCCTGATGCTGCTATTTATTGGCTAGCTGTAATGTTAGAGGGAGGTGAAAAACCTGAATTTATAGCCCGAAGGCTTATCATTTTAGCTTCTGAGGACGTTGGGAATGCTGATCCAAATGGATTAATCATTGCAACGTCTGCTTTTCAAGCTGTTCATATAATTGGCATGCCAGAAGCATCTATTATCTTAGGTCAAATAACAACCTATCTTGCAAGTGCTCCAAAATCAAATGCTTCTTATGAGGCTATTAATCAAGCACGTGACTATGTGAAGGAGAATGGTGCGCCATCTGTACCTCTTCATTTGCGAAATGCACCCACAGGGCTGATGAAAAATTTAGATTATGGTAAAGAATATAAATATCCTCATTCGCATCCAGACCATTTTGTAAATGTGAATTATTTACCAGAAAAAAATGATGTAAATTTTTTTAAACCGTCTAACCAAGGGCATGAAAAATGGATAAAAGAAAGGTTGCAATCTTTATGGGGAGATAGATTTATATATGAAAAAAAATAGGTTATTTATTTATTTTTTTTTCATTATTTCATACAGCTTTTCAGGTGACAATCATTGGACTGAAAGTAGTTTTCCGGGAGGATATCTGAGCCTAGGTATTCAAATGGGAAAAACAAAAGACAATTCCAGGTTCATAGATATTCAAATTAGTCCATCATTTGTATTAATTGGACCATATAAACATAAGTTTTCAGGGTATATATTTTTAGGTAGTTCAATAGGGAAAAGACTTAGTAAAGAGAAATCTAATATTTATTTCGATGTTAATTTAAATTTTTGGAATACGTTATTAACACTTGGAGGAGGGAAAGGTTTTATTCTAGATAAAGATGAGAAATACCTAAGAAATAAAACCTGGGCTGGTTTAGGTTTTTTACCTCTGATAGTATGTACTGATAATTATATTATTGATAAAAATAAATATAAACAGGCTGGGATTATGGGAGTGCTTCCTTTCCCTTTTTTTGGCAACAATTTTTACCCATAGAAAGTTTAATTATTGTTCATTACGAGATGTCTTTGTTTTGCTAACTAATGTTATGATAAATATTATTTAATTATTTGCAAATAATATTAGTTGTACAATTTTAGTAATCTTAATTTCGCCACCTTATATTGTAATGAAAGGAAGTACGATGTTTACTACAGCAAGAGAGCGGAGACGAAGACGAAGACGATTTATTGTCGACAGAATCAATAATGTTCGATCTAGAAATGCGCAATGGTATCCCGTTAAAAGACAAGATATTTTGTAGCATTATTTTTAGATAAAGGAGACTAGAACATATTGTTTTATTTTATTTTTTCTAAAAATATAAAATCACCAAAAAGCCCCACATCTGTGGGGTTTTTTACTATAAACCAAAATATTTTTTAACTTTTTTTTTAAAGATGAGTCTAATTGGTATAGAGTAATAAAAATAAAAAGGCATTATTATGATTAAATATTTATTAATTATTATTATCTTTTTGTCTTCTGTATTTGCTGATGGCCCCGGTAATAAACGTTGGAAAAAAGGGCATAAGAAACACTACAGATATAAAAAACATAAAACCCACAAAGTAGTACATCACACTAGACCAAATGTAAAAATTAAATATGGATATCATTGGTGTTTAACTCCATGGAGGAACCTTTATCCAAGACATAACCATAATAATGTGGTGGTTATAAAAAATGAAGATAATGTTTTAAATGATAGTTCAGATGTTTTTGAAAAAATTCAACAATTAGGCGCTTTAAAAGAAAGTGGTCTAATCACTGAAAAAGAATTTTTAAAAGCAAAAAAAGGACTATTAAAGAAGATTTAAAATAAAATAGAGGGCATCAAAAAACTATTTGATAATTTTGTTGGCGTGCTCAAGTTCTGTTTCGGATAGATACTGAGTGTATCCTTAAATTTTTTCAACGACTAAAAAAACACTTTTTATCTGAGCTCATAAATTTTATACTAGAATTTGTTTTTTATTTTCCTGAGTATTTTCATAAAAATCAGTGATGTATGGTTTAAGTATGTACATTGCCTCGTCAACATCTTGTACAATAATAATATTTTTAAAATCATTTTTACCGATTAGGTTCTTCTTCAGAGGCTCTGATTTCATCCAATCAATTAAGCCTCCCCACATTCCTCCTAATAATATTATTGGTCTCTCAGAAATGTGTTGGACTTGAATTAATTGCCATGTGTACAATAATTCAAGGATTGTACCAATCCCACCTGGGGTTACGATTACAGCGTGACTGATACGCATAAATTCATCTAATCTTGATGAGAACCTTTTATGATGGTAAGTAACATCAAGGTGGTCATTGGGGGTTGTTTCAAAAGGTAAATCAATATGGAGTCCAAATGATTTTGAATCTGATCCACCATCCTTAGCGCCTGCATTTGCTGCTTCCATTAGACCTGGCCCGCCACCAGTGACAATATCTGTTTTATTTTGAGCAAGCTTTTTAGCAAGTGTATATACTTGAGTGTAGTCAGAAGTTCCTTCTTTTATTCTTGCAGACCCAAAAATACTCACTCTATAATAATTGCTTCCAATCTCTGTAACTAAAGAGTCTAAATCGGCTACAATATTATTTAGCTGTTGAATTTTTTTTGAAAGAAACTTCCTTACTACTTTTTCTTTAATTTGCATCTAAATCTCACTTTCATATTCCTTTAAATATTAACTGCCTTGGAATATAATGTAAAAATTAATGCTTTGATTGATGAATTAATCATAAAAATTCACTTTTTAGTTTTTTGTTTGTGGAAAAATAATATTTTTAATTATATATTGAGTTAATATAAAATAAGAAAAATATAAGGTATAAAGAATTATGAGCGATGATAGTATTTTTGATGATATAAATCTGACAAAGAAAAAGACGATTACAAATGGTAAGAAGTATGACTTCTATGTATTTAAAACTCTCAAACTGGAAAAAGAGATTTCTAAAGGTAAGTTTGGAAAAGGCGATACCTCAATAAGTCAAATTAAGAATTATAAACTTATTGATGATGAAGGTGATGATCTGCTAGATGTAAAGTTACAGTGTTCTAAAAAGTTAGATGATGCAATGACTGGATTTACACCAAAAGAAGCAAAAAAGGTAATGGACGAGGTTCTTAAAAGGTTGATGAAGATAGGTCTAGTTAAAGTATAAAATTTTTTAGGTCCAATTTTTAGTTAAGCCCCACTTACGTGGGGTTTTTAATTTTCGGGATACAATTAATGCGATTGATTCTCAATTTCATTTTTATTAAATTCCAGATACTTATGAAATCGAAATGTTGCAAAAAATTCAAGAAAAAAGGCAAGTGGTGCAAAAAATGCCCGAAACTCAAAAAGCCCAATAATTAGCCCAGGAATTTTTTTTAGTTTTTTGACCTCAATTTTTTTAACCTAATTATACTTATTGAGTCTAATCATTATAATCAACCAAAATTTTGTAAAAAAACCATAAAAATAGAAAGTCTAAAATGAAACTAATTATCACACTTTTTATTTTATCAGTATCCATTTACAGTCAGTGCGAAGACGGAGAATTTTCTACAAATGGAATTCTAGATAGTATTAGTGTAGAAATTTTTAATGATGACGAATCTGTAAATGCATATAGCATTTATTCTTGGACTTCTGATGAGCTTAATAGAATATTATCTGGCAATGGAATTCCAAATCATGAGGTTGGAACATTTCCTAACCCAAATAACCCGAACACTATCAGTGAGCAAAATGTAAATGAATCTTTTACGCTCTGTCCAACATTAGTTTCAGAGAATGGTGAGCCAGCTGGAGGTCCCGCTGGTGCGATAGCTTTCGCTATTAACAGTGTGAAATTTGATCCTGCCACTGCAGGAAGGTGCAATGATGATGGTGAATGCAGTCTTGCTCAGGGACAAGGAAATTGGAGCATAGAGGCTCTTGGTCATGAGACATTTGACTTTGGCGATGACATGAATCATGCTCATGTGCAGCCAACGGGGGAATATCACTATCATGGTATGCCAGAATTACTAATAGATTTTTTAGGAGATAATCAAGGTATGACTCTTGTTGGGTGGGCCTCAGATGGTTTTCCAGTTTATGCCAGGTACGGTTACACAGATTCAAATGATTCAACTAGTGAATTAATATCGCTTCAACCAAGTTATAGATTGAAATCTGAACCTGATCTAAACCGTCCAGAAACGTTAACCTCCTTAGCAGGTGGACCTGGACAGGGCGGAACAACGCCTAATACACCAATACCGATGGGCGCTTTTACTCAAGATTTTGAATATGTTGAAGGATTAGGAGATTTAGATGAGTGTAATGGCAGGTTTGGAGTCACTCCAGAATTCCCAAATGGTATCTATTACTATTCAGTCACTGATGATTTTCCATATTTTACAAGGTGCTTGAAAGGTGAATTTGACACTGCTGGTGGTGGCGGTGGTGTTGTGGATTGTGAAGATGTACCCACCGGTTTACCATGTTGTGGCGATGGCGCATGTGGTGGCCCTGAAACAGAAGATAATTGTCCAATTGATTGTGCAACATCGATTGTTCCTCCAGAATTAAATAGTTTTAGTCTTTCTGCTGATAGTGTAAATACTAGTCTCAATGCAGCTATTGTTATCTACAATATTGGAGCTAGTTCCTATAATGCTACTCTTTCTAGCTATTCTTTGAAATTAATATTAAATGGTGGTCCAATTAACGGAGGAGAAATAATTGAAGAGTCGGGACTATTTAATGAAGGGCTCTATGAAACTACAATCTCTGGATATTTTTTATTTCCAGCTGAGTCTAGTGAGGGGCAATGGAATGTAAGAGTTGAATTAAATGATATAAACGATAATTCAATAAATTTGAGCCCAAGTGATTTAGCGCAAAAAAACTTTCAAAATTACATCATTGTTGATAATGCTTCTCTGGGAATACCAGGAGCTGAATTACCATTACATTTTTCTTTAGATCAAAATTTCCCTAACCCGTTTAACCCCTTGACCTCCCTAAGATATGCAATTCCAGAAAGTGCAATTGTAAAAATAACTGTTTATGATGTTCTAGGAAATATTATCAAAAATATTATAAACGAAAAACAATCACCGGGATTTAAAACAGTGCAATGGGATGCAACAAATAATTTAGGCGAACCAGTTTCTGCTGGATTATATATCTACAGTATAGAAGCCGGGGATTTTAGACAAACAAGAAAAATGATACTTTTAAAATAAGCATATATTTTTCAATATTTTAAACCCCACATTAGTGGGGTTTTTTGTTCATAAGAATTTTTGTAGATTTTTATTTATTTTATTAGATACTTAAGGATTATATATGAGCAATAAAATACCAATTACGCACATGTTTACAGACAAAAGCGGTCATACTCGATTTAAAGAGAAATTTTTGCCTTTAGAGCCAAAAACAGGACTTGGGTCAGTTGGGTCATTTTCAAATTTATTCGTCAATCAAATTTTGAAAGATAATTTGGGGGATATAAAAATGCAATTTGCTGTAACTCCAGTACCAAATTTAAGTAATGGAGAAGGTCCAAAATTAGCTCACACAGCACCGCGTAGACAGCTAGTAATTACATTAGATGGGTACCTTGAGTTTAAAAGCTGTGATATTGAAGCGCTAGATCAGGAGCATCAAGCAATAATTAGCAAGGGCAATATCCTTCTAGCAGATGACCTAGAAGGGGCCGGCCATGTGTGGAGTTTTTTGAAAGATGAAGAAGGGCAAATGCTTCCATGGGTCAGGTGTTATGTCCATCTTGGCGAAGAATATGAACACTTTATATCAGATCTAATAATTTAATTTAGGATTTTTGTTAAAAATATTAACTCTTGTTAAGAAATGATCTGAGACATGAGTATATCTTTGACTTAGGGCGTGTTATTCTTGTAAAGTTTCCAATAATAAAACAAGAAAGAATAGTCCAAATGAAAAATATACTAAGATTATACACCATCATTTCCATTAGTTTGCTTTTTGTAAATAAAGTAAGCGCTAACGTGGATTTAACGGTTAAATCCTTAACGACACAAAATGAGTATGTTACAACTTACTCAGGTTCTGAATATTTACAAGGCACATTAGAGATTGGCATTACAACTGATGAAAATATTAATCACGTGCAGATGGGTATGAATCATTACAATAGCATGGGCTTAGGTTTGCCCTATGGTGGTTTAGTAGAGCAGTACGACTTTTCTATGTCATCACTTTCAGGGGCAACTATATACGGATATCATAATATGTTCCCACAAGAATATTATATACCTGCTGGCACTACTGATGAAACTCTTATGTACATCCCGATTCTAATTTCTGAAAATAATGATGAAGAATTTTGTATACAATATCCAGATTTTAAAGATCTTGAGGGGAATTCATTAGTTGTGAATTTAGGCGATGAATCTTGTATTTCAATTGATGAGCTTACCAGACTTGATTCCAATACTACAGATTCAAACACATTAACCATTCAGATAATTGATTCATCTACTGGAGATGGAATTGAGGGTGTGATAGGTAATATTTACAACTTTAATACCAATACGCTACCTTCACTTTCTTTATCTTTTGTGACAAATGACTCTGGGTATGCATTCCTCGAAGACTATCCTAATAGTACTGGAGCTATTGAGGTCTATAGACAAGGCTATCAGCCTTCATACCAGGAATATAACTTTTCAGGATCAGAGCAGGTAACTATATCTATGGAACCTAATGGTTTTACAGATGGTGAAACAGACACTCTAGTAATGCAGTTTACCGATTCAAATACTGGTCAAGGTATTGAGGGGGTCTCAGTAAGTATTTATTTACCAAGTATGACTGGTGAGGATTGTTGGAATGGTGCTTGTACTATTTTTGAAACAACGGATGACTCTGGGTTTATCACAGTTCAAGATTTTCCATTAGGTCCTGGTTGGATGGAATCATATGTAGCTGGTTATAATCCTATCAGCACACAGTTCACATTTTCCGGTTCAGAGCAACTCTCATTTACTATGGAGCCTTACGGGGATTTTGAAGGTGAAACAGACACATTAGTTGTTCAAGTTGTTGACTCAAATACGGGACAGGGCATTGCTGGTGCGGAAGGTACTATTTGGAGTTTTAGTGGCAATAATAACTTTTTGGGGGAAGAGGTAGTTTTTCCGTTTGTTACAAATGAAGACGGGTATGTTTCCATTGATAATTTCCCGATTGGTTATGGTTTTGCAGAAATAATTACGCAAGGATATTTACCGGGATTTTTACAGTTTGAGTTTACTGGCTCTCAAGAATTTACCATTAGCATGAATTCTTCCGATGATGTAGGCGATAACTTTGAATCATTAGTTTTTCAATTTGTTGATGCTCAAAATGGTGAAGCAATTGAAAATGTAATGGGTTTTGCAATGAATTATAGCGAGGGTATTATTCCTTCAATGTCATTTGATTTTATTTCAGATGAATTTGGTTTCGCTTATCTGGACTTTCCGTTAGGCGCTGGAGTAATAGATGCTTATACAGTTGGTTACGAACATATAAATTTACAATTCGAGTTTTCAGGTAATGAGACAATCATTGTAGAGATGCAAAGTTTAGATCAATTTAACTCCGCATCAATCTCTGGAATAGTTGGGTATGAATTAGAACAAAATAGTTTTCTTACTCCATTTGTATTTGCAATGAATACTGATGCTTCACTGAACTCATATTGTTCATCCGTTGCGGTAGATGGTACTGGAAATTATGAGCTACCACTCAGCCCTGGAGAGTATGTTATTGGTGCACTCTATTTTACGAACCCTAACATTGGTTGGTTTGAAAATGCGAGCGATTCTATTAATGATATGGGTTTTCAATTACAATTTTTTGAAAATTCTATGACCTTTGAAGACGCTACAATCATTCAAGTTAATGAAGGGGAAAGTTTAGGAAATATAAACTTTAATTTTGTATCAAATGACTTTATGGCTTTTAATGGCCAAGCAGGTAATATTGTAATGGGTGAGATTACTAGTGATAATAGCATTAATATGGAATCAACACTTGTTTCAGTAGTTAATATGAATGGTGAAGTTTTATCCGAACAAACAATTGGTCAAGATCAAACCTTTACAATTACTGGATTAGCGCAAAATACAAATTATATTTTGAAAGCTAGCCACGATGAATATGGTTTTGTTGAAAGGTCTTTTTCACCGAACTCTATGGTTCACATTGAAAACATAGAATTCAATTTGAGTGCACTTTCTACCATAAATGATAATAATCAGATACCGAAGGTTTTTACTGTAAGTCAAAATTTTCCTAACCCGTTTAACCCTTTGACAACCCTGCAGTACACGATTCCAGATAATGCAGTTGTAAAAATTACGATTTTCGATAATATGGGTAGATTAGTGAAGAATCTTATGGATGGATATCAAATTGCTGGAAGAAATACTATACAATGGAATGCAACTGATAATATGAGTCAGCCTGTCCCTGCTGGTATGTATATATACAGAATTCAAGCGGGAAGTAATGTCAAAACAAGTAAAATGATTTATTTAAAATAAATAACATAATGGTTAGGCCTCTGAAGCTGGGGGCCTAACTAGTTATATAACTTTTTACATATACTTAATTAAATCTCTAAACGTCTGGTTAGCAGATACGATTGCTCCATCAGCTTGGCCAACAGAAAAAGAGTCGCCACAAATTCCAAGCATTTCATCTTTGTCAAAAAAGTGGCTGGGGTTATTTTGTTCTTTTGAAAAAGCATATTTCCAAAAATGAAGAGATAAATTTGAATAGCTATTAAAGCCCAGATGCTTTAACTGTTGATTTATCATATTATGTCTTTGATCTTGATTTAAGCCTAATAATTTATTTGAAAAATCATTTGAGAAGTTAATTGTAAATATATTTTTATTATTTAATAAGCCTTTTTGTGAATTATTACATATCCATGGTGCATTTATCTCGGATCGAATGATATCGGAGCTTATTTGTTTATTACTTTGAAATGTAGAGGTAAAAAAGCTTTCATATTTTGGATTAGGAAGTTCTTCTATGATATTTTTAAGGGGCTCAATTAATTTAATCGCCTGATCGATAGGCATCGTCAGAATAATCGATCTAGATTTTATTTCGTATGCGTTTGTTTTAACTGTCCAATTCGATTTGGTTTTTTTTAATGATACTACTTTTTGGTTAAGTATTGTATTTATGCCTAGACTTAGAAATTGAGGAATTTTATTCATTCCATATGGAGCTATATAAGTATGATTTGAGTCATTTATTTTTGTTTTTTTAACAATATATTTGTTTTCTAATTCTTCAATTAGATTAGATAGGTCATTGCTTTTAGGACTCAAATACTGGCATCCATAATCTGCAATACCTTCCCCGACTGCTTTTGTAGAGAGACGTCCGCCAATAGTAGTACTCTTTTCAATTAGCAACGTATTTAAACCAGAACGATTGATTTTTCTTGCAATAAATGATCCACTTAAACCAGCGCCAATAATGATAACATCATATACCATAACAGCTATGTTATTCAAGAATAACTAAAGAATTCAATATATTTCAGTCCTTATTAAAAGCCATACTTAAAAATGTAATTTTTTAAATAAGTTAATGGTTATTGAATCTTATTACTTTCAAACAATATTTTGACATATGTATTTGTTTTAAAAAAAATCACCTTTAAATGTGATTATATTTTTGAAAATAAAACTTAAGTTTTTTATAAATGAAGAACACATACGATAATTGTTATAATAATATAATTAATCTAAATGGTTCTAAATGGACATCATTAAAAACCAAAAAAGGATGGCACCATTTTGAAGTATTTAGTTTTTCTAAAAAAACACAGATTGTATCAATGTTTGCTGTCTGTGATAAAAAAATAATTTTGACTATAAAAAAACCCGAATTGAAAAATAAAGAAAAATGGAAAAGAGGGTGGGTGAAAAATGTCAAGATCTAAAGTATGTCAATTATGTAAAAAAGAGTTTAATACAATGTATCGAATTATAGTTGATAATTCAAAAAAATGGATATTTTCTTGTGAAGTTTGCTTAAAAAGTGCTAAGCCAAATAATAATTTTTATCGATATGGTGGAACTTGGAAAAAATAGTTTCCATTTGTTTAAACTTGTAAAATGAAACTATAACATTTCTTATTTTGAAAAACAATTCCTCTAAATCAGGTATTATAACTATTCTTCGAGATGGAAGAGGAATTATATATAGTACAAATGATAAATCCGATAAAGTTTTTGTTTCAAAAGAATATCTTAACGGTGCCTTTGATCAAGATGAGGTAAAGTATACGGTTCAAAAATCGTATAATTCTTCTTTTAAAAAAGCAAAAGTCGTTCAGATCTTAGAACGAAGAAACAATACTTTTACAGGTAGAGTACATAATGAAGGAAAAAAAACTTTTATAATTGTATTCCCAAATCAGCCGAAAAAAATAAAGTTAATCAAACAACCGAAACCATTAGTTGATTTAACTGTTGTTAAGGTTGATATAGTAGATTGGAATGAGCGTGGGCCCTATGCCCATGCACAAATAAATAAAGTTATTGCACAGCCAGATGACCCATTAGCGGATCATTTATATATAGTCAACAAGTATCTAATTAATGGATTATTCAATAAAGATAGCGGGTTAATGAATATTAATTTAAATGATTTTATTTCAGAACAGAAACATAGGACAGACTATTCTCACTTAAATACATTCAGTATTGATCCAGATGATGCTCAAGATTTTGATGATGCGATTTCAATAAAACTCCAAAAAAATATTTATGAACTTATTATTCATATCGCTGATGTTACGGCGTTTGTTGATGAGGGCTCGCGCATTGATAGTTTGGCATTGCAAAACAGTAACTCTTATTACTTCCCTGAAAAGTCATATCACATGTTGCCAGATAAATTAGCAACTAAATATTGCTCTCTAGTCCCAAACGAAAAGCGATTAGCAGTTTCATTATACTTTGAACTAACTAAAGATGGCGATGTGGTAAGCCAACATGCAAATCTTAGTATTATAAAGAATAAAAACAGAATGACCTATGGAAAAGTAAATGAATTACTAAGCAAAAGTGATAATATAAAAAAGCATGAAGATATATTTTTACTTTTTGAACTGCACAAGAAGCTGAGGTCAAAAAGGTTAGAAGACGGAGCCTTGAACCTCTCAGGTGGTGAAAGTACGTTTGAATTTGATCAAAGTGGCTACCCTATCAGAATAGTTGATAAAAAACAAAGTGTCTCACATGCCATGGTTGAAGAGTGTATGTTGCTGGCAAATAAGTATGCGGCAAAATTACTATCGTCAAAAAGTTTTCCAATCTTTCGTAATCATGATATGCCAAGCAGAAGATCTTTCTTAAAAATAGAGTCGCTAATCAGTGCTTTTTCAAATAAGCCTAGAAATTTCAATGATTTTATTACTTCAATTAAATCAGAAAAAAAAAGAAGAGTCTTCTCAAAGTTAATTTTAAAAAATCTTAAAAGAGCTGATTATAGCCTAACGAATAAAGGACATTATGGTTTATCATTTGATACATACATTCACTTTACTTCTCCTATAAGAAGATATGCTGATTTACATTGTCATAGGTTGTTAAAAAAAGTTTTGAGGAATGAAAAAACTGATTATTCCGTCCCTATCGAGGAAGTTATTAAAAAAATAAATTATAATGAGCAAAAATCTAAAAACGCAGAAAATGAATACAATCGATTGAAAAAGTTGAAATATATAAATTTAAATCAAGAAAAAACTTTTTCTTGCACGATTGAGAGTTTATCAAAAAAATTTATACGTGTAAATATAAATGAGGCAAATTTCACAGCTATTTTGTCGAAATCGTATCTTAAACATGATAGATATAGGTTAGCTCGAAACAAGCATGCATTAGTTGGGCAATTTTCAAACAAGACGTATAAAGTTGGCGATGAATTACAGGTTGAAATAAAGAAAGTGGACATGATGAACCAAGAAGTCCATTTAAGCTTATGCAACTAGGGTTAAGATATTCTTAAAACTAAAAATCCACTAATTTCATAATTATGATTAAATAAATAATAATTATGAAAGATAAAACAATGAGTTTTATGATTGGAGATAAGTCTAAAAACTTCTTGAGCGGTGTTTTTCCCATTCCTCTTTTGACATAAGTTTAGTATTATTTTCTAAATGCCTCGGAGAGTAAGGGCACATAAAGCATCCATTGCCACAACAATGTCCTCTTTCAGTTAAAAATTCTTTAGAAAGCATATTAAATACATTAGATTTTTTTTTATAATTTTCATTCGTTGTTACATATCGTAATAAAGTGATCTTTTTCTCAATTCTACTCCCCAACTGCTGAGTCTATCTAAAAGGCTCTTCGTTTGTGCACTGCTGCCGTATTTAATTTCTTGATTTTTTACGAATTGAACTAAGTCTTTATGCATATTAATCTTTTTTAAAAAAGTGAGTTCTTTTTGATTATTCATATAGTCGTTATTATTTAATTATGTTCAAAATACTTAGACAAATTGTACATATTTAAGCCAAAATTGTTCAAATATTATTGCATTCATATTGCGAGAATAATTTGTAAAAAAACTGATGACATCTGATCTTAAAATCTTGATAATAATATTATTATCAACTAGTTTTTTTTTAAGTAAAAAAAGTGGCGGTATGGCCCCATTAGATAGTAATCATGTTTATAGATAATGAAGGATTTTTAATTTATGCCTGAGGGTCCAGAAACTCGAAGAATGGCTGATGGCTTATCAAAAGCAATCAAAAAAAAAGATCTAATTTCTTACCAGTTCTTGCATCCAAGTCTTGATAATCTTAACAAGCTAAAAGGTATAAAAGTAATAGACGTATCTTCATTAGGGAAAACAATTATTACCAGACTAAACATTGGTAAGAGTATAATGACGCATAATCAATTATATGGGAAATGGACCGTAAATCTTACAGACACTATTGTTAAACATAATAGAAAATTAAGAATTGAATACAAAACCAGTAAAAAAATTGCAAGGTTATGGTCTGCCACTGATATTGTATTACTTGAAACAGAAAAAGAGAACACGCATCATTATATCAAAAACTTAGGACCTGATGTTTTAAATGACTTTGTAACGATTGAAACCATTGCTAATCAATTAGAATCAAAAAAGTTTAGAAATAGAAACCTGGGGGGACTTTTATTAAATCAAAATTTTATTGCTGGGCTAGGAAACTACCTTCGTTCTGAGATATTGTTCTTTAGTGGTCTTTTACCAACGATTAGACCTTCTGATTTAGATGCAGATCAAATATATAATTTATCTAACTCTATAAAGTGCATAAGTATGAGAGCTTACCACCAAAAAGGAAATACAATTGATAAAGATGATTTTTCAAAGAAATTTGGAAATATTTTCAATTTCAGATTAATCCGTCATATGGTTTTTGGAAGAAAAGACCAGCCTTGTTTCAATTGTAGCAATAAAGTAATCAAATCTGTGCAGAATTCAAGAAGACTCTATTATTGTAGAGAATGTCAGATATAGATCAAATTATTTTTGAATAAAACATTCTTAACCGTATTTATCTTTATAGAATGTTTAATTAATTGTTTTTACTGTTTGAACTAAAATAACCTACTTTTGTATATGATAAATAAATACATAGTTAAATCATTAATTATGCTATCAATTTTAACTGGTCAGGACTCGTATTCACTTCTAGATCAAAATCCTAGTTCATCCACTTATGGTATGAATGTCGGGCCGTTATTTTTCGATGGAAAAGTTGTGCTTCATTATTTTGGTGCCTTTACATGAGGAACTTGTACTACCAGGTTTGGTGAGTTAAATGAAATTAATGAAGACTTAAAACAAGAAGGTTATGAAGTAGAACTGATTGGCGTGAGCAAATCTTCTTGGGTTGGGGGTATTGATAATTGGGTAAATCAAGGTAGTGCCCCAATTTGTGTTGACAGTTCTCCCTACTTGATTTGGAACGATTGGAATGCTTCTCAGAGAGACTTATTTATTACAAACTCAAATGGCGAAATTGTTTTCAAAGAAAATATAACATCAGGAATTCCAAATGATATTAATGCTATAATATTGAACTATCTATCGACTGAAAAGGATGTTCAACCAGTCACATTCAAATTAGGTCAAAATTTTCCAAATCCATTTAATGGTCAAACACAGATTCCTTTCACTATATTTAATCCTGAAAATATATCTGTTAATATTTTTGACATAAATGGAAGAATCATAAAAAGTTTATTTGTGGGTTATCAGAATGCCGGGTCTACTGTTTTAAAATGGGATGGGACGAATAATTTTAATGAGATTGTTTCATCAGGAATATATTTTTACAAAATTAAAACAAGTAATATTTCATCGATGAAAAAACTGATTTTTGCAAAATAAGGAAGAGTAATTACCATGAAAAAAATATTATTTGTATGTACTGCTAATATTCATCGTAGCAGATTTGCTGAGGAAGTTTTTAATCATCTAGCCATTCAAGATAATAAAGAATATCGCGCGTTTTCCGCTGGTCTAAGAGTAGGTGACTTTAGTTATAGAGAAATATATTATCCAGCGTTAGAACATCTTGAGTCTTTTAATATTAAACCAATTCGTCCAAAAGAGTCCTCAATGCATATAGACGACGTAATATTAGAAGATTATTATAAAATAATTTGCATGGATAAAAACGAGCATAAACCGATGGTAGATGCAAATCCAAAGTTATCAAAATATAAATTTGAATATTGGGAAATTGTTGACATCCCTAAAGTTGAAAGCACTGTCTCTTTACCTATGTGTTATGAAAAAGTTGTTAAATTATTTAAGAATATTAATCTTAAGTAAAAATGAGAAAAGGTGATTGCTCTGAATATGGAGGACCTAAATATAGATCTCAAAAAAAAGTTTTTGATAAGGTGAAAGTCGTATTTGAGAAGGCAATAATAAATAGAGAATTACTTTTAAATAGCCAGATAAAGCATGAGCACAAAGATAAAATAATCATTCTTGATTTAAGGATATCTATATGTATTAAAAAGAGAGCTCGACTTACTTTAGGTGGTTATTCTTATTTGCCAGAGGAGATGTATGATTGGGAACCAATCTATGAAATTGACAGAAGCTTACTTCCAAAAACAGTGACTTAAATAAGTGTTATTTATTCATTTCCATCTGAAATATCTAGTCGAATAATTTTACCATTCTTTTGTTCTACGAATAATTTATTTGGCCTACAGCAAACCTCGCAATCTATAATTTCTTGATGAACACCATCATAAACTTCGATGTTTTCGGAAAAATGCTCATAGCAGGTGAAGCATGTAATGTCTATTAACATAAAAGAAGAAGCTTTTGGATTATATAAGGTCTTAGTTAAGAATGATATTTTATTTTTGATTATAAGATTTGAACCTAGGTGTCTTCGTTTGCGATGAGGTTCTGTGTTTTGTTTTTCTTCCAGATACCCGTTCTCTCCATAATTTAAAAGAGTTTCGTTTTAAATTTTTTCGCATCAATTTGATTACATCTGGTTCACTAATCCCGTATTGGTCTTTAATTGCATCAAAAGTAGTTCTATCTTCCCAGGCCATTTCAATGATTCTATTTTCATCAAATAATTTTTGCATTATTCTTTTACCTGCTCATTTATACTCATCGTTACAAGGTCATCTAATTTTAAATACTCTAGTGATTTTTCATGAGTAGCTTCTAAGACTACTTTAGGAGCACAGTTATTTTCGAATGCTTCTTTCCACCTTAATGCGCAGACACACCACTTATCTCCAGGCTTTAGACCAGGGAAGTTATACATGGGGTTTGGAGTAGATAAGTCATTGCCCATGTCGCGTGAAAATTTTAAAAATTTTCTATCCATTACAGATGCTACAACATGTCTTCCATGGTCACTTTTATCTGTTCTGCAAAATCCATCACGGAAATAACCCGTAGCTGGTTTTGAACCACAACTCTTTAAATCAGTACCTAATACATTTCTCATGTGTAAAATTAAATATATGAGTCATAATAAATCAAATTTCAAGTTTTGGTAAAATGGACTAATTACTTTTGATTGTTTTGGATTTTAGATTACAATTTTATACATGTCCACATCAATTTTATGGTTTAAAAAAGATCTTCGTATTATTGACCACAAGCCGCTCTGGGAAGCTTCAAAAAATGGACTTGTTCTACCATTATACATTTTCGAGCCTGAAATTCTAGATAGCGAAGATTATGATCCAAGGCACCATCAGTTTATTAATGACTCTTTAGAATTTTTAAAAATAGAACTTGAAAAAATTGATGGGTATTTGCACGTTGAATATGGATCAGCTCTAGAAGTATTTCAGAAAATAAAGTCTCAAATATCAGGCCAGATTGGAGTTTTTTCTCACGAAGAAACTGGGAACTGGATTAGTTACCAAAGAGATATTCATTTAAAAAATTGGTGTAAAAAAAACACTATCAATTGGATAGAGTTTCCCCAACATGGTGTCCAGAGACCAATCAAAAATAGAGATGGTTGGTCTTACGAATGGAATAAGTCAATGAATGAGCCAATTATTCCTGCCCCAGTCAATATAAAATTTGAACCGTATCAAAATAATTTCAGCTTAATTAATGGAAAGATACTTAACAAAAAAGTAACCCATAAAAACATTCAAAAAGGTGGAAGGGTTAATGCAGAAAAACTTTTGGTTTCTTTTTTAAATGAACGAGGTCGTAATTATGCGAAAGAGATGTCTAGCCCCTTAACAGCAATGACAAGCTGTAGTCGGTTGAGTCCCCATATCTCATTTGGGACTATTAGCATAAAAGAAGTATATCAAACAGCAAAGAAAAAGCGGGCCTTACTTAAGGGCGTTAAGGGTATTGGTCCTTGGAGGTCTTCAATCTCTTCGTTTCTAGGGCGGTTGAGATGGCATTGTCATTTTATTCAAAAATTAGAAGACCAACCTAAAATTGAATGGGTAAATATGGCTCGAGCATATGATAATATTCGAGAAAATGATTTCAATGAAAATTATTTTGAAGCTTGGAAAGTAGGTCTTACTGGTTACCCGCTTATAGATGCTTGCATGAGGTGTTTAAATGAGACAGGTTATATTAATTTTAGAATGAGAGCGATGCTTGTCTCTTTTGCTTCATACGATCTTTGGTTAGATTGGAGGAAAACCAGTAAATATATGGCAACACAATTTTTAGATTATGAACCTGGAATTCATTACAGTCAATTTCAAATGCAATCTGGTGTAACTGGAATAAATTCAATAAGAATATACAATCCGATTAAGCAACAAAAAGATCATGACCCGGAAGGGGAATTTGTTAGAACATGGGTTCCTGAGTTAGAAAACATCCCTTTAGAATATATTTTCACACCTCATTTAATGAGTGAAGGATTCCAAGAAAAGTATTCATGTGTAATTGGATTGAATTATCCTGCTCCAATTATTGATCATAGCCTACAAGTTAAAAAAGCAAAAAATATTTTGTATAAAATAAAATCAACACCTGAGGCAAAAAGTGAAGCAAAAAAAGTTTACATTAAACATGGAAGTAGAAGAAAACCCAACCAAAAAAGGAACCAGGGATAATTCTGGTTATCAGTTTTTTAAAAATTGCTGAATTGGAAAAATAATTTACTAAAAGCTTTAACTGTCTGAGAAATAGGTTTTGAATATCCTCCGCCCATAAAAATAACAATTGGGCATCCTTGTTTTTTACAAAAGTTAAGAACCATTTCGTTCCTTTTAATCATCCCATTATGACTAAGCTCTAAATGACCCAGGGTGTCATGAACTAAACCATCTACTCCCGCTTGGAAAAAAATAATATCTGTGTCATTATCTTCTAATTTTTCTAAGCTTGAGCCAAGTATTCTTAAATAAGTTTTATCTTTCATTCCTTTCTTTAAGGGTACATCTAAGTCACTTATTTGTTTTTTTAATGGGAAATTAGTTTCACAATGCATTGAAAATGTAAATATTGATTTATCAGTTTTAACCATAGATGCAGTTCCGTCTCCCTGATGAACATCTAAATCAAGAATAAGTATGTTTTGATACCTTTTAAATTTTTCTTTGCAGTAATATGCAGAAATTACAAGATCATTAAAGACACAATATCCTGAACCATAATCATAATAAGCATGATGAGTACCTCCGGCTAAATTCGCAGATGCACCATTTTCTAAAGAGCTCATGACAGCGTTAACACTGCCACCCATTATAAAAAGTGTTCTTTCTATGATTTTTGAAGTCCAGGGCCTTAGGCCAATCTTTCGCTGTTGACTTTCAGGCAAAGTGCCATCCAAAAATTGGTCTACATATTTTTTTTGGTGGACTCTATAAAGATGTTTAAGATTGATTTTTTTTGGAGTTTTAAATACGATGTTTTTATCTTGATTCGATTTTAATATTGAGTCAAAGATGAGTTGATATCTATCTCTTGGAAAACTTGAAGATTTTGAGATTCCAGAGGTGTAAATTGGATGGTAAAATATTTCGAGCAAGTATATAGTTATTATTTTATGAGAAAAAATATCTAATTATGATTAATAAAATCAAATTATACTTTAATAAATGTACGTGATTAAAGTAGGTTAATTAATTATCGTTATTTATAAAAATTATTTTGTAATTAAAATGGATAAATAAATGTATTGTGTTAAATGTGGCAATAAAACCGAAAAGAGCGTTCCTACTGGCGATAATATTAATAGAGAAATTTGTACCGATTGCGATTACATAAACTATGTAAATCCTAAAATCATCGTTGGTGCTTTACCTATCTTTTCCGGTTCGGTTCTTTTATGTAAAAGAGATATTGAACCTGGTTTCGGTAAATGGACATTGCCATCCGGATTTATGGAAATGGATGAGTCGCTTGAGGAAGGTGCAAAAAGAGAGGCCCATGAGGAGGCAAACCTAGAATTAAATATTAAGTACCTGCATACAACATATAGTTTGCCAAAGATTGGACAGGTATATATGCTGTTTTTAAGTGAAATATTAAATGATGATTATGCTGCAATGCATGAAACTTCAGAGGTGAAATTATTTTCATTAAATGAAATTCCATGGAATAAGATTGCATTTTCTGCAGTTACATTCGCATTGAAAAACTACATAGAAGATTCTGAGAATGGTTTCCCTGGGAAATGTCATTCTAACTACAATTAAATATGAATAATGCCATGCAAAAAAAAATCATATTAGGCATTTTATCATTAGTTTTATCTATGATAGCAGAAGTCCTGAAAGCAGAGATTGTTCATGATTTTTCAAAGAGTAATTTAGAAGGCTGGTATGTAATTGATGATGGAGTAATGGGTGGTAGGTCTAGAGGACAATTAGAAATTGAAAATGATGATATTGGACTGTTTTCAGGAAGAATTTCTTTACAAAACTATGGTGGTTTTAGTTCAATAAGATATTATACCGATAATATCAAAGTAAAAAAATATAAGTACATTGCGATGATTATTAATGGTGATAATAAATACTATCAATTAAGGATTAAAGGATCAAGAAATGATCGTTATGTTTACACTTCAAAATTTTTTGCAAAAAATGGCTGGCAACAGATTAGAATACCCCTTGCTGACATGGAGCCTTACTTTAGAGGAAGAAAATTAAATAAGAAAAATTTTGACAAGAAATATATCACTGAACTTGGATTTTTGATTGGGAATAAAGTTCCAGAAAATTTTGAGCTTCGCATAAGGTCAATATTGCTTGAATAGTCAGATTGGTTATTTATAGAGGTTTCTTTATTAATGCTTTAATTTTTGATGTATCATTGATATTTTTAACTAAGTTTTTTATTAAAGAAATACATAGTGTTTGGAGTAAATATGATTTTTAATATAGATATAATAATAGAAGCATTAAAAATAATTGCAGCGGTATCTGTTTTTTATGTTTGGGTAGTAAGATACGATAATATAAAAAAAGAATTTAAAGATTATAAACTGCCAAGTGCTTTTAGAGATTTCATAGGTATTATAAAAATTTCTTTTACTGTAATGTTGCAGTTTGATGATAATAATTTGGTTGTCATTGGATCTTTGGGGATAATTGTATTGATGCTTGGTGCCGTAGCAACTCATATAAAAGTAAAAAATCCTATCAAAGATGTAGTCCCTGCACTTACGATGCTCACAATAGGGCTAATTATATTTTTACATGCTTACGCACAATCTATTTAAAAATAAAAATTTATAGTTGAACAGGTTTTTAAATTGACACTTTTTTAAACCTCCATGGCAACATATTACGTTTATGTAATAGAACTAGAACCTGAGGTAGCAAATCTTAGAAAGTTTAGAGCTAAGAATCCGAATTATATAAAAGGGAACGGATGTTTTTATGTTGGTCAATCGACAAGGCCTCCAGAATTAAGGTTTGAGCAACACAAAGAGGGCTATAAATCTAATAAATATGCTAAGTATTATGGTAAAAAATTAAGGCCGGACATTTACAAAAAATATAATCCCATACCTTCTCGGGATGATTCATTAGGCATTGAAGCTTATTTAGGCAATAAATTAAGGGGTAAGGGTGCTGCTGTTTGGTTTAATTAACTATTTTTGTTACCATTGAGCGAAAAGATAAAACCATTTGCCATGCACTAGTACTTTGGTCAAGGTCACCCTCATTTATATTAAATGAACCTTCAATAAAAATAGGTTTTTGCATACTAATACTTAATACTCCCTTACTTGTACTAAATAGATATCCTAAAGATGGAGTGATGATTAAAGCAGATGAGTTTGGACTAGGGATACCATGCCAATATTCCTTGGATAGCGATTCTACTCCTAAACTTAAATCAAGTGATCCGTCTAGCTTATCAAATCTTTTGTAAATAGTCGAAAACACTGCTTTCAAAGATGTTCTGGGCATATAAAAATATTCATTTTCACGGATAGGTTTTTCAATAGAAAAATTTCCACCAAAAAATACAGGATTGGCGGAACGTTTATAATAAAATTGAATATCAGATATCAGGTTATAAGTACCATTGCTCATACTAAAATGTCTATGCGGGATAAATGCATCATCACTTTTTAAAAACGGGTTTTTTGTGAGATTGTTTTTTGATGGTAGCGTAATTCCGCTACCAAAAATAATTCTGTACCCATCGCCTGCCCCAATATTTTTGAGTAAATACCTAAGTAGAATTCTAGAATCTCCTAAAATACCTCCTTTAGCATTGTCAAAATCACTAGCAGAGTGCTCATCACGATGATGAACTGACTCATTGTCTTTATTAAAATTCATTGTCCTTAAGCCTAATGTGGTACTTATAGACAAATTAACTTTATTACCTAAACCATAAATGAGCCCTGGTCTTATTATTGATGTTATTAAATTTCCTTTGTGCTCAAAATTTTCTCCCGGAACAGGAGCATGCCACCAATCTATGTATTGAGTGCTCTGTGTAAGTGAGTAAAAAATCTCATCTTTATTTGCACCTAATCCTTTATCTGAGCTGCCACCTGGAAGCGAGGGGTTTCCTCAAAGAGCTCATTGGCCATATAATGCAGCGAATAAAAGGTAAAAAAGAATTAGAATGTTTTTCATAAAATTTTAATTTTTCGTTTTAGACAAATTTTAACTAAAAAGATAATTTTAATTTAATAAAGTTAGTTTACTTAATGTATAATTTAAATAATATGTTATTGACAAGGTCGTTAATTAAATATTAATTTATTTATATAATAAATACTAAAAATTTAAAGTTTTAGTAAGTAATATTTAAAATTAGATTTGTTTTTATAAAATTATAAGATGTTAGTCTTGGTAGGATTACTCCTTCTACCATTCTCTGTTGCCCCTCTAGCCAATGAGTAGAATCTTCTACTGCCTTCTTGTGTTCTAAAATATGGAGGGGCAATTTTTTTTGTTAGCTTTTTTATTTAATAGTGGACACTCTATATTCACTCATTATGTTTTATATCATGATTATAAAAGAAATGATTTTTCACAAATCATCATTCCTCTAATTGATTTCTAAAAAACTGATTTGATTCATTATATAGACAGGTAGTTATTATTTTTACTATTTATAATTCTTTAGGTTTGACCTCCTTTGAGCTTTTACTAATAGCGTTGTGCGCGATTGGTGTTGGAATGGCAAAAACTGGATTAGGTGGATTCGGGATGGTTGTAGTGCCTATCCTTGCCAATATATTTGGACCAAAATCTTCGACTGGTATTTTATTACTTTTGCTTATAATGGCAGATTTTTTTGGAGTCTGGTATTATCATAGGCATGCTGAATTAAAAAAAATTATACAACTAATGCCTAGTGCTCTAGTGGGTATTATAATTGGTGTTTATATTGGAGATAAAATCTCAGACATACATTTTCAGATATTGCTTGGTGCCATAATAATCTCGGGTGCTTTAATGATGCTCATAAAAATAGATGTCAAAAGAAATAAATCATTATCGATATTGGTAGGGTTCTTAGGCGGATTTATCACAATGGTTGGAAATGCTGCTGGTCCAATTATGTCAATATATTTTTTATCGATTGGTTTTGAGAAAAATAAATTTATTGGCACTGCTGCTTGGTTTTTTCTGTTCGTAAATATTATAAAAGTTCCATTTCACATTATCTTTTGGGAAACAATAAATCTTGATACTTTTATATTCGATATAATGTTATTTCCTTTAATTTTAGTTGGTGCATTAATCGGAGTATGGATTGTTAAAAAAATCCCGGAAAAGCCCTACAAGGTATTTGTTATTACTTCCGTTCTTTTTTCTACAATATTGTTGTTTTTATAATTACGTGTATAAAATTTTAATTTAAATGGATTTTATTTTTTAATATTAATAATGGATTTTATTTTTTACCTATGGTTACCAATAATAATATTAGCATTGGCTAGTTTATTAAAATTCTCAACAAAAATTAAAGGTAATAAAAAACCATGGATAAGAATAGAGGAGACAAAAGAAAATGAGTAGACATTTATCAATGAGGACTGCTAACCCGGCATTGCAATCAGAAACTTTTAAAAAATCAATGGCTGATTCAATTTCTAATGAAAGGGCAATGACAATAAATGGTGTTGTGAACAAAACTGGATTGTCTCTTATGCTATTGATTTTTGGAGCTTCATTTACTTGGTCGAACCCAGAGTTGTCTGGTTTGGCAATAATAGGTTCTATCGTGGGTCTGATTTTAGCATTCGTTACTATTTTTAAACCGACAATTGCATATATAACGGTTCCAATTTATGCTATCATGCAGGGCTTATTTCTTGGTTTTATTTCTAGAGTTTTTGAAATGCAATATCCTGGAATAGCAGTTCAAGCAATTTTTCTTACTTTTGGTACGCTTGGTTCATTATTACTTGCCTATTCTTCGGGTTTAATAAAAGCTACTGAAAATTTTAAATTAGGCGTCTTTGCTGCGACAGGGGCCATAGGTGTTTTGTATTTGATAAATTTTATTATGAGCTTTTTTGGTACCGGAATAGGTGTTATTCACAGTAATAGTACAATGGGAATTGTTTTTAGTCTTGGTGTCGTTGTTATAGCAGCATTAAACCTTGTCCTTGATTTTGATTTTATTGAAGAAGGTGCTGAAATGGGTGCACCTAAATATATGGAGTGGTATGCAACATTTGGATTATTAGTCACACTTATTTGGTTATATATTGAAATTTTGAGGCTTCTTTCTAAATTAAATAGTAGAAGATAGGAGTGCCTTTATAAATACATTTAAAAGGTGTGTATATTTAATATTTTTTGCCAACGCTATCTTTGGTGAAATAGATTATCGTTTAAACGTACAACCGATTTTTAATAATCATTGCGTTTCTTGCCATTCTGGGACCTTTGGGTCTGGAGTACTTGAGTTAGATTCATATGAAAGATTAATTGAAGGTGATAGTAATAATGGGCCAGTCGTGTTTCCATTTAATGCGGATAGCAGTTTGCTCTACAGGGTTTTACTACGTGACTCAGTTGTCGTTCCAAATGAACCTATATGTTGTCGAATGCCTAAGAATGCAGACCCCTTACCAATTAGTCAACAGACAACAATTTACAACTGGATTAATGAGGGTGCTCAAGGACCAAACTTATCGATAGGTTTAGAAAATCTTAGTGATAGAATAGTTGTAAGTACCTCTCCAAATCCATTTAATAATATGCTAAAAATATCATTTAGAAGTGAAAATATTTTTGTAGAAAATATAGCTATTTTAAACTTACTTGGAGAAAGAGTTAGGATAATAGAAGTTCATAATAAAACCGACGGCGTAATTTTTTGGGATGGCACTAATGACCTTGGCCAAGCTGTTACAGCTGGTATTTATTTTATTTATTTTTACCATAATAGTAGGTTAGAATTAATACGGAAAGTATTATTTCTCAAATAGATCCATTCCATTAAATATAGTTGGATATTTAATTTGTTTAATGAGAATTATTCTTAT
>Ga0209335_10001319_pt1 | contig 28634 bp, 19 predicted proteins | sample COG_09_FD_184753 | JGI IMG/M metagenome (GOLD analysis project Ga0209335, IMG submission 184753) | Pelagic Microbial community sample from North Sea - COGITO 998_met_09 (SPAdes) (version 2) | ecosystem: Environmental > Aquatic > Marine > Neritic zone/Coastal water | place: Helgoland, sampling...
GGGAATGGATATGATTGTCTTTCCGGAATATTCCACGCAAGGCATCATGTACGATAAAGACGAGTGCTTCGCAACCGCGGTGTCAATACCGGGGCCAGAAACGGACGCGTTTTCAAAAGTGTGTAAAGAAACGAAGGTCTGGGGGGTGTTTTCGCTCACCGGGGAACGACACGAAGAGCACCCGAAGAAGCAGCCGTACAACACGTTAGTTCTCATCAACGATGAAGGTGAGATTGTCCAGAAATACAGAAAAATTTTACCGTGGTGCCCAATCGAAGGGTGGTACCCAGGCGATGAGGTCCACGTGTGCGAAGGCCCGAAGGGAATGAAAGTATCCCTGATTATTTGTGACGACGGCAACTATCCAGAAATCTGTGAGTTTTCTTCTTTGGTTTCCACATTTTGGATGACGACTAATATTTTTTTTTCTATTATAGGGAGAGAGTGCGCGATGAAAGGCGCCGAGCTCGTCGTTCGTTGTCAAGGGTACATGTATCCGGCCAAGGAGCAACAAGTGATGGTGGCGAAAACGATGGCGTGGATGAATAACGTCTACGTCGCGGTCGCAAACGCGTCTGGAAGCGACGGCGTGTACACGTACTTCGGGCACTCCGCGATTGTGGGCAACGACGGACGAACGTTAGGCGAATGCGGCACTGAAACAAACGGCGTGAACTACGCGCAGCTCTCCATCTCCGGCATACGCGACGCCCGTAAAAGCGATCAATCTCAAAATCACTTATTCAAACTTCTTCACCGAGGGTACACCGGCGTGTACAATTCCGGCGACGGCGATAAAGGCGTCGCCAAGTGCCCGTTTTCGTTTTACGAAACGTGGGTGAACAATCCCGAACTCGCGCAAAAACAAGTCGAAGATATGACGAGAAGTACCATCGGCGTGCACTGCTGCCCGGTGTATAATCTGCCAACGCAAGATAGAGAGACGCACACGCACTCCATGGAGGAAGATCTGGCGTGAAGAAGACATCTTTAGTGGCGTGTGTTACGATGAATTTTATATAAAAAGTGTATTAATCCAAAATCTTCTTCCATTTTTTCGTTTGCGTGTCCCCTCACAAAAACCAAAACAACAATGCCGGTCGTCGCTCGCAAAGTTTCCGATGGGAAGAAGCGCGCGATAATCGTCAAAGAAGTGTTAAAAGAAGGAGAAGAAGAAGAGAAGGAGAACGAGTTTGAGGCGACAAATATTCTTCCTTCTTCTTCCTGCTTTTTTGACGCTTTGCCGGACCATCTCAAAGAGGAAATCTTACTTCGCGTTCCCGGGAAAAGCAACAACGTTGGAAATATCCAACGCGTGTCCAAATCCTTCCACGACGTCGTCAACTCTTCGGAACGATTGTGGAAAACGATGTGCGAAAAAGAAGTCGGAGAAGAAGGCGCGATCGTCTTTCGAGAATTCGGAAGAAGAGAAGAGAGGTGAGACGTTTTGATTTGATGAGAGAAAGTTTTGTACCTTTTTTATTCGCGTTCTTGTTCGTTAGTAGAAAAAGCGCGCTTTTTGTATTTATGTTTTGCTTTTTACGCGCGCGCGTGTGTCTGCGCAGGATGCTGACAAAATTCATTCATTATTATTATTATTACTATTGTTAGGAACATATCTACCCGCGAGAGCACGGAAACAGAGCTCGTCTGGAAGAAGAAGTATCGAATGTGGTGTAAAGGAGAAGACGGCATCATGCGCTGGGGCGGAAGAAGCGAGTCGAGCGAGACGACGGTGTCGGATGAACCGAACTGGTTTCCGCACGAAAACGACGGGTCGACGGAAGAAGGAGGAAGAGGAGGAGAGAACGACGAAGACGATGACTACGATAGATTTTCTCCGAGGTATTTACACCGCGCGACGCAATGTGGGAAGGATTTGACGAAAGTAATCCTGTTCGGTGGACAAAGTACTTCTGGATTCCATAACGACGTCTTCTTCTTAGATATGAACGAGAGGAAGAATCCGACGCACGCCTTTGAAAAGTTGCACGTGTCTGGGGAGCCACCGCTTCCTAGATGCAGTGGGTCGATACAAACGTTGAGAGTGTTTGGTAACAAACCTGGATTAGGACGCGAAGTTATCGCGTTATTTGGAGGGTCGCAAGGCTACATAAGTGGATTCCAGGACGATCTTTTGGTCCTAGCTCCATCCGATAAAAAATCAAACGAGGATATATCCATGGCTTTAGAAAGAAAGAGCTCGTTGACGTGGTACGAACCGACAATCATCGAGAAGAATCCGGTGCACGGAAGACCAGCGCCACGATGGGGACACGCCACGTTCGCTCGGAATGGAAAATTGCTCGTTTTTGGCGGGTCAAACACGAACGCGTGTTTCAACGATTTCTGGGAGTGCACGTTGGAGAGCACGGACGACGCGTGTCCGTTCGCAATCACGGCGACGTGGAAGTTACTTTGTCCAGAAAACCGTCGAGCTTACGAATCGATACCATGTCCAAGGGCTGGGGCGACTTTGTGCGTCGTCAATGACGTCGCGTACTTATTCGGAGGATGTCGCGTTTCGACTACGTTTAACGACTTGTGGAAATTCGACTTGAGCGAGACTGGCGATATCCTCTGGCAGCAAGTCACAACGACTGGCTTAGCACCGACACCTCGCGTCGGCCATTCTATGTTGACAATCGGAAACCGACTCATCATTCAAGGCGGCCGAGGGATGCAAGCAAACTCAACAGTTCCTGGTAAGATGAGCACGAGAGGCTTAGCCGCTTTGCAAGGTCTCGTTTTCTACGAATCCGGGTTCTCCGTGCTCGACCTTTCGAAGATGAACTGGTTGCCGAGGCAATACCCGAAAGCCGCGGAGGAGGAGGAAGAAGAAGAGGAGGAGGAAAAGAAGGAATCTCTCACTACGAATACCGAACAAAATAGGGACGACGTCAACGTCCGAGAACACCGAACTGGACACGTGATGATGCTTGCGCCGCAAGGTATCATTCTCGTCGGTGGATTGGGCTACAATGCCCGATTTCAGTCCGACGTCCAAACAGTCAAACTTTTTTAAATCGATCGAAGAGATCGAAGGACGTGTAGATTAATATACTTTTGTAGGAAATCGACTGAGAAAAATGTCGAGCAGGCCTTTAAAAGCAAATAGAATCGCAAGAGAAAGAGATTTAAAAGACAGCCGCAAATAGGATCTATGTAACAAATTTCTAATCACACCACCGCTACTACTACTACTACTTCTATTACTACTGGTACTAAAACTACGCATCGCTAAAACCGGCTGGTCTTTGTAAATTTTTGCTCACCATGCACAACGCTTTGTATCTTAAGCCCATGCCCGGTGTTTCGCCTTCCTCAACTTTATCGTCGCCGACTAATCTCTGACAGCCATCCGCTAAAACTTCCAACTGTTCTTCAGAGCACGTCTCCGCTAATTTTTGAAGTCTCTGTACGATACCAAGTTCTAAGAGAAGCTTCTGTTGCGTCGTTGGACCGAAACATTTCACCTCGCTCGTGTTTTCCTCGTTTCGCTCTTCCACGACGCCTCGTAGCGCGCCAAAATCGACATGTGCCGATAAATCGCACTCGCCTGGACTTTCCAACAGATTTTCTACGAATTTATGATCTTTAATTGCTTCTAAAGTATCTGCCAAAGGTCCTTCGTCGCCGTAATCGATGGCGATAGCCGCGCCGCCACTCCCGCCGTTCTTCCCCTCGTCGTTGATTCTGTCCATCATTTTTTCCCAATGGACGATACTTTTCGGCGAAACTTCTAATGATACAATAGTTTCGTTGTTCATATCGCTATCACTGCTACTGTTGACATCGGATGATGACGATGATGATGATGATGATGATGATGACGATGTCTTTCTCAAACGTCTCTTGACGAGTTGAGAAGAGCTCAACGTCGCGCCCGGTGAAAGTACAAACTCTAAGCTGTTGTTCTCCTCGTTCATCGCGACAAGTTTCTCCACCCATCCACGTTCGGTGCGTCGAAACTGGTGCACGGGTAAAGCGTCGAAGAACTCATGCGCGATGATACACGTTGGACCAGAAGGAACGTCGTCTAATGAGTTGTGCCAATACACCTTCGTGCCGTGCGCGGTTATTCCAGAAACGTTCCCTTTCGTCGATAACTTTTCATCTTCTTCCTCGCTATCATCATCATCATCATCATCATCATCAGTGTTTTTGGCGGCAAACGGATTCGGTTTTATCTCTGCCAATAACGGGTTATTCAAGCTTTCAAACGTCTCCAAACTTCCTTGACATTTCAGCGTCTCGAACTGTTTCTTCCTCAACGCCGGCGAGATTTCAATCAAGTGCACTCGTAAAGCCTCGCTAAACTTTTTAAAGTTACTCGTTCCTCTCAATAAATCCATCATCAACGTCCCTCTCCCGGGACCAAACTCAATCAAGTGTAACTCTTCTGGTTTCCCCAACTGTTCCCAAATCGTCGCGCACCAGACGCCCAACAATTCGCCGAATATCTGCGATATCTCCGGCGACGTCGTAAAGTCGCCGCTCTTCCCGAATACTTTATCTTTCGAAGACGTTTTCGTGTAATACCCGTACGTTGGGTTCGTCAGCGCTTCGGACATGAACTCGTGGACGGTGATTGGACCTCCTCGGAATTTAATCAGCGATTCGATGTGCCCGAGTAAACCTTCATTTTTTTTCGTTTCTATATTCTTGTCGTTATTATTCAAACTCCCTTTCGCATTCTGTTGTTGAACGGTTTCGTACAATCCAGTTCGGTCGATGGCAATCTCAATCATCTCGCGGCGCATTTTGCCTTGCATTTCCCTCTGCCTTTCAAATTCTTCCTTCATTTCCGTCTTCTTTGTCGTCGTCTTCGTCGTCTTGGAATCATCATCGCTTTTATCAGAAGAAGAAGAAGAAGAAGAAGAAGAAGAAGCGCTCGAAGAGGAAACCATTCTGTCGATGTTATTCTTCAACATCATCATCATCGTCGTCGTCCTCATTCGCATCGAAGACAAAGAAGACAAAGAAGAAGAAGAAGAAGAAGAAGACAAAGAAGAAGAGAGAAGCCGAGACGTTGACATTCCTCCTCCTCCTCCTCCGAAAAGTCTTTTCCTCCTCCTCGTCGTCGTCGTCGCGAGAACATCGGTAGTGGTATTAAAAAGCGCAAAAAAAGCGCTTTTGCTCCTCCTCCGAACAAAGCTTTTGCTCATGTTTTTTTTTGCAGCAGTTTTTTCTTTCTTTCTTGTGTGGTCGGTTTTTTTTTTCTCCTTTGGAAGAAATTAACCCTTGAATGCCTGGAGCTCCTTTTGGGAGGGTTTTTGCTCTTTTTTGCTCGTTTCGTTCTCTTTGTCTCTCTCTGAAGAAAAGAAAAGAGACTGTCGTCTTGCGCCTCATAATTACTTATCTCTCTCTCTCTCTGTCTTTTCAGAAGAGAGAGATGTTGACGACGACGAGGAGCGCATCATCCGGGGCCGTGGCGTCCACTTCTGCTTCGTCCAGAGGAGTGAACCGCCGAACCGCGAGATTTTTATCTTCTTCGTCTTCGAGTGTATTCATGAGAAAAGAATTTTCTCAGCTCCTCGTACTCAAAAGCGGCGGCAGAGCGGAAGAGAATTATCCACTCCCTTCGTGTTCGAGGCGAGGACACTTCTCCGTTACGCCGCGTTCTGCTTCCGCTTCCTCTCATCAAAGTTTCGAAAACGAAGAGAAAGACACCAACAATAAAGGTGAGATCTTCTTCCCGATCGCCCCGGGACGAAGAAGCGATGGTAAAAGGCACAAAAAGACCGAGATCCACGCGATAAGTGAACCTTCGAGAAAACCGAGCAGCAGCGCGAACGAGGGCAAGACCGGATCTGCGACCTCGAGGGCAAAATCATCGTCTCACAAGGGAGGAAAGAAAAAGCCCTCCTCTTCCTCTTCTTCCAACAAGAGATCGCCTTTACCGAACGGAGGACAGTCTCTTTCACCGAACGGAGGAGACAGATCTTCTTCTCACTATAAACCGTTCACGCCGACGTCGTCGAAAGTCAGCAACGTGAGGAGAAAAAAATTTGCGCCCTTAATCGCGGGCGTGGCCGATAACGTCCCTCTGGACGAGTTGTTGGAAAAATATCCAAACTTTGCAGATTGTTTAGGACCGAAGAAGTACGATTCTGGACATTTTATTCGATTATACAGCGATTTAGTTCGGTGCGATCGATTGGGAGACGCGATTGATTTGCTGCAACGACTGAGCGACGCCAAGGTTCCGTGCTTGAACGATACGAGAATAAGGAAACACGGGACGGTGGATTTCTTGGTGTCGTGCGAGCGATCGAACAAGTTGAGCAACTCGCCGGTGACGCACGCGTTTACGTTTACGAATTTGGTTTTGGGAGCTGCGAGAGAGGAGTTATCGAACGCAGAAGTTGCGACGATATATAACAAGCTCTTGGCGGTGTGCTCTGCGCACGGAGACTGCGAGGCGGCGGCAAAGGCGTTTGAGCAAATGAAGCAAGATCCAAAAGGGTTAACCATTGACGTCATCACGCACACGAGCTTGATTGTGGCCTACGGGAAGGCTGGGAAAGTCGATTTGGCGTTCGATCAGTTCAATACGATGACGAAAAAAGACAAAATCGAACCGACTATCGTTACGTACGGGGCGTTAATGGACGCGTTGTCTCGAGAGGTTGGAAGGCGTTCGGGCAATGGCGGTTTCAAATCGAACAACAAGAAGGATATTTCGTACGTGAAAGATGCGTTGGATCGCGTGTTTAACTTGCGCTCGGATTTGCAAGCGAGTGGGTTGCAAATGGACGTGAGAGTGTTGAATTGCTTGGTCTCCGCGTGCGGACGAGCGGCGGCTTTTGAAGAGTTGAGAACGGACGCGCTCGATCGCGCTTTTGACATTGTCGCCGAATCTCGTCGAAACGGGTTGTTTCCAGACGCTATCACGTACTCTTCGCTGATGAGCGGGTGTGTCAATGCCGGCGAGCCGCAGAGAGCGTTAGCGTTGTACGATGAAATGGAGACGAAGGGCGTCGCGAGAACGGCGTCGGTGTACGCCACCGCCATTCACGCGTGCGCGACGGAGTACGACTACGACAACTCTGCACCAAACTATCGTAAGGCGTTCAAGATTTGGGAAGAGGTGCAACAAAACAAACCGAGAGTGGTGGTGGATCCAGTTTTATACGCGACGATTTTGACCGTCGCGAGTCGAGCCGGGAACGTTGAAATGTGCGCCAATTTAATCAGAGAGATGGAAATGAACGGATCGATGATGTCGCCTGCGGTTGTTTCGAACATGTGCGGATCGTTTGCGCGAGCCGGTGATGCTGGAGCGGTAGATCGCATCTTATCTGACGCTGAAAAGTCCAATGAAATTGTCCCGCGCGCTTGTTACAACGCGTTGATCAATTCGTTTGCGAGAGATGCTGATCTTGAAGGAGCGACGAAAGCTTACGATCGATTGATTGAATCCGGGCAATCGCCGGATGAGATTACATTCGAAGGACTCATTTTAGCCGCCGCGAAGAAAACAGAAACGCTCGCAGAAGCCAAGAAATTGTTACAAGAGGCGTTGGATTTGGGTTTGCGACCGACTTTACCGACGTACAACGCGTTGGTCAGAGGTTTCGGTCGAGCCGGGGACTTGAACAAAACGTACGCCACGGTCAAGGCGATGAAGTACGCCGGGTACACGCCGGACGAGATGACGTGGAGAGAACTCTTATTCTCGTGCGCTCGTCATGGAAACTGCTTGCTCGCGTGGGATGCGTATAAAAGTTCTCGCGCGGCTGGAATTGCGCCATGTGAGGTGACTTTGAATACCATTCTCGGTGCTATTCTCGCGCACATTCGCACGTTGACAGATCCGACCAGATTAGCTTCGGATAAACCCGGTCACGGATTGACGGATACGACTACGAGTGGTGAAATCGCCAGCTCAGTGGCGCAACCAGCTTGGAAGGAATGGGCTGATCGAGCGACGGCAGTGTTCCACGAAGCGACCACGCACGGTGTGAAACCGAGAGTTGAAACGTTTTCTTCCATGCTCGCGTGTTTGCGACCGCCGACAGATCAAGAAGTGCAGTTAGCGTCGAAGTACGGGGGCGAATCGCTCGCAAGATTGGTCACTCACCAATCAAACGTTCACGAAGATGCGGCGACATACTACCCAACCAAGGCGTTGATATTGTTTGAAGAAGCGCAGGCGATTGGTATCGTTCCCCAATTCGAGATGAGCGAAGACTCGGAGTACGACATGCGAAATTTTCCTCCGGCGGCTGCGGAAGTTGCGCTCTTGACGTTGATTCGAAAGATCAAAAGACACGTAGAAGCGCACGGCGAGAAAGATCTGAAGAACAGATTACCAACATTTACACTTCTCGTTCGCGAGAAGCCGGAAATGTTGGTCGACGAAGATGGATACCTCGTTTCGTCTAGCGCGGATGAGTCCCTCGCCGATCGTGGCGCGACGAGACGCTTGGAAAGAACGGGCGAACGTCTCGTCGTGCTTCTGAGAAGATTGCGAATTAACTATGCCGGATCGCTTGAAAGAGGAAAGATTGAGCTCTCTTCCCACATCATGTATCGCTGGATCCACGGTAAATCGTCCGCTCCCCACGCGTTGCCAGGCATGGAGGCGAGATTAGCCGACGACATCACCATGCAGGCGATGCGCATTCGTTCGAGAGATATGATGAGCGGCAGAGGAACTATTGATCATTACGGAAATGACGCGGACGAAGACAGTTCATTCATTCCTGGATACAGAGCCCCGGTGTTTAGAAACCCGAACGCGAATTACGGCCGATCTGATGGCGGATACGGGGCCGGTGGTAGATGGTCTCGAACCGGATGGTCCCAGAGTTCCTACGACGACATTCCTTCGGATCAACATTTGAGCATGGATGACTTGGACGATTTGATCAAGAATAGGACATAAAAATGGGGAAACATGATAATAAGTTGTAAATACAAATAATAAGCAGCGAAAAACACACGCCGCAGCAGTATTGAATTAAATGAATACAGACTACATCTCGTCGTAAAATATTCTCGCTTCAAATTTATTCTCGTGCTCTTTGGATTTCACCACGCCTCTATAACGGCTCTGTCTTCTCTCTATTTTCGCCGAACTTTCAACCAACGCTTCCACGAAGTCTTCGTTCGTGCTAGTGGCTGAGATATTCATATCTTTCAGCTCTTTCAATGTATTTTCGTATTCGCTCATCGGAAAGTTCATCATCTCCCTCGTCTCTTTGGAGTCTCCTCGCATGAAGAGTAAAGCCGCGTCGTGCGCTCTCGCCGCGCTCTCTTTCGTCGTCCAAGTTCCGAGCTCGTATCTTTTATTCACCCCAATATCTACGAACGACGACCACCGCGTTACAAAAGCAGGGCGAAACACGCCGTTATACTCTCGCGTGTGTTGCATCATCGCATCCTCCGCGGCGGCGACGTTACACGCGTTCACAGGGGCTGTCACAGAGCGTCGAAGAACAGGATTAGCATTATTCAGCATCTCTTTTTCTTCTTCATCTTCTCCTCCTTTTTCTTCGAGAACTGTCGATGGAAGAGAGGAAATGAAATGCGATAGGAACGACGGTTGATGATGATGATGATGACGATGGTGTTGGTGATGATGTTGGTTGTTGTTGTTGTTTCTGTACTCGCTGTTTGTTCGTCGAAGAAGAGGAGGAGACTGGAACGAAAACGCGCCGGCGCGATTAATGTCGTCGTCGTCGTTCTCGTCGTCCTCGCCCGCTTCTTCCTCGCCGTCCTCGATAATCTCATCGTCGACGTCGATGTACTGTTGTAACATGTTCGCGGCGGCGATGTCGTCGATGAGACTCGCCGCCGGCGCGACCATTTTTTCTGAAGAGGTCTCTCCCTCGTATTTTTTCGATTTGTAAATACGAACCCCCCAAACAAAAAGAATAAGAGAAGAAGGGAAAAAGGAGGAAAAGAAAACGAGGAGCAGTCGTACCAAGGCACGAGAGTTACGAATACTCACAACACTGTGTATTTAAAACGAAGAACACGCTCTCTCTCATCTCATCGTCCTATTCACGAATTATTTATGAATTCCAAATAGCTCGGAACTCCTCCTCTTCTTTCAAAATCTGGTCCTCCGTGACCCACACTTCCGTATCTACTACGTCTCTCTCGGTCGCCGCGAGTTGTCTCATAAACTCAGCGTGTAACTCGTGCGAAGCTTTGTGACACAAGACGTGCCCGATGGGAACGCCAGCCATGCCGGGTTCTGCGAATAAGCTCATGTCGCCAATTAAGTCCAAAACTTTGTGCCTCGCGCACTCGTTTTCCCAGCCGTTTCGCATGGGCGGATTTAAAAATTCAGTCCCGTTGGCGATTAAACTACACGAGGCGGTCCCACCTTTGATAATGTCGTGTCTGTAAAACGCCATGTAATCTTGAATGGTACCAAAAGTTCTCGCCGGCGCGATGACGACGTCGTACTTCGCATCTTCTAAAGGCGTCCATGAAAACCATTGCTTCCCGATGGCGGTCGACTTGTACGTCAAATCGATGCCGTAGGAAATTTTTGACTGATCTTGCGGCGTGAACATGATGAACGCGTCCTTATCTCTCACAATGACCGGTTCTCTCGGTTTATACTGTTTCTTTGGAACTTTCTCTCCGCCTTTATCGTTTGCGTCCCTCGCCGGCGTCACTCCGGCTTTGCAAATTTCGTGCGCCCAGTGCCCGGCGCCGCCGTCTAAAATAGGCAATTCACCCGTTCCTCCGATCTCTATTCTGCAGTTATCTACACCGAGCGCTTCTAAAGCCGATAAAAGGTGTTCTGGTTTCGTCACCGCCGCTTCATCTGTCCCGGGCGCGTTCAACACGCTCGAGATTTGTAAACCTTTCGCCAAGTTTGCCAAATTCGCCTGCACTCTCGTCTCCGATCCTTGGTTCCTTAAAAAGTCCCCGGGAGAGTCAATCTTTTCCTTATCCTCTCTTTTTAATATCGACTGGTTTCTCAAAATTTCTTTCCTATCGTTCGGGTCGTTCGAAAGCATCGCTCTCGCGCGTTCCAACAATAACTTATTCACCTGCGCGTCCGACAGCGCGCCTCCGTCCTCGTCTTCGCCCGTCTCCTTTTCGATCGAGTCGTCCGAAACGCGAACAAAATACCGTCCTTCGTTCGCGTACGCCGGGCACACTCTCACAATTTCGTCTTCACCGGAGTGTAAACCAAACCCGGAAACCACGAACGCCTTCTTGACTGTTTGTTGATACGAGCGGTTCGGCGGGTACGCTTTCGGTTCCGCCCGAATCGCCTCGTTCAAGAACGCCGAGGGAAGGTCTTCTTCGACTGCGGATGATGATTCTTTCGTGGCAAACGTGGTCGTCATTTCGCCTCGTCTTCTTCTTCTCTGTTCTTGTCGTTGTTTATTATCATCCTTCGACGATGGAGTGGTTGCACGAGAAGAAGAAGAAGAAGAAGAAGAAGAAGAATTAGGTCGTTGCCCCCTTTTTGGGGTGGCGGCGAAATTGGACGACGACGACGCGTAGGAAGTCGACGCCATCATCTTTTGTTTTCTTTCTTCTTCTTCTTCTCAAACGATCAGATTTCAGCAGCGGCACGAGTAAAAACGCTCTCCTTTTCGATCGTCCTCGTCTTCGTCGCGAGAGAGAGAGAAGCACGCGCACTAATGTGTTGTTTTGTGTCAAAGTTCGTCGTTTCAAAGTGAGAGAAAGAGGAGGTTTTTTGGGCTGTTTTTTTTCTCGATTTTTCTTTTTTTTGCTCTTTTTTTGCTCTGGGGGTTTGCTCTCATTTTCGTGTCGTCTCTCTCTGACTGTAACTGTTTTTGTCAAAACATCATCAATCATGAGAGAACCTTTAACAAAGACAAAGACGAAGAAGAAAGAAGCTTTGAGAAGAGCGACTTTGGAGAAAGACGACGGAAAGCAAACAGATTTTTCTGTGAAAGAACGAATAGAAACGGCGACGATGGAAGTGCTCGGAAAGAGAGGCTTGGAGAAGACGTGCTGACCGTCGGAGATTCCCAGATTACATGTGTTCAAGGGAAATCCAAACTGGCGGGGATTCATGGACGCGACTCGAGACGTCGCGGTGAAACTGATGAAGGAAAGTAAGGTTCAAATCGAACAGAACGGAGAGGTTTTGAGAGGCATTCAGAGCGCGAAAGATTTGAAAGGAAGGATTCGGTTGCGGTTGGTAAAGGAAAAGAAGATGTAAAACAAAAAGAGAGTTCGTTGTTTGTGTCTCGGCGTTGAAGAAGAAGAAAAAATGACAGCGCTCGCGGAAAAGAAGCAGAAACACGCGAGCGCTTGATAATACATTTGCTGAGATACATACATTAGACGAATGTGAATTGAAAATACATTTACATAGATGCGCGCGCTCGCGGATGAAAAACGCCCGACGACTTTTAAAAAGGAGGGACGACGAAAGCCGGTCCGACTTTTTGGCGATATTCGTGCCACCACCACCACGAAGCGTACGCGCGTTTTTCCCTCCACTGTCTTTGAATTTCCTCGAAATCTTCCTCGTCGTCCTCGTCCTCGTCGTCGTCGTATTCTCCTTCACTATCCTCACCTTCGCTGCTACTACTACTACCACTACTACTGCTACCACTACTACTACTTTCCTCTTCTTCTTCGCTAGATGTTTCTAAAAGCGCTAATTTTTCCTCCTCTAAATGTAAAGCCTGAAGCCGTTTCTCGTCGTTTTCTTCGAGATCGTACGCGTACCAACTCTCTGGAACTGTATCGGGAAGTTTTTCGAGATTGCAAAACGCGGCTCGCGTGGATTTTTCTCCGCTTCGATACTCGTCGTCGATTTCATCACCTTCTTCGATATTCCAGCGTTCAGATTCTTCCTTGGATGTTTTATCGAGCATATCTTTCAGCGTTTTCAACTCTTTCTCGTCTTCGAGAACGGCGACGGCGACACCGGAAGTACCAAATCTCCCCGTTCGTCCACATCTGTGCATAAACGTTTGACCATCTCTCGGTAAATCGACGTTGATGACTAAATTCACCCGTTCGCAATCGACGCCTCTGGAGATTAAATCGGTCGATACGATGGCGCGAAGCTCAAAGTCGCGAAAGCGTTGCATGACATTCATTCGTTCGCGCTGTGGAAGCTTTCCCGAGGTGAAAGCCGTTTTAAAGCCTCCTTTCTTGATCATTATTGCGGAGAGTTTCTCGCCTCGGTCTCGACTTTCAACAAAGATAACAGCTTGGTGAAAACGAACAGAGTTGAAAATGTCAATGCACGTCTCCGCCTTTTCTTCGAGAAGGCGCATGCCGTCATCGTCGTCATCACCGTCGTAATCGTCGCCTTCTTTTTCCTTCTCATCTTCCTCTTTTGCCTCTTCGCGACGACATATGAACCGATAACACATCTTCACTCCTCTCAACGCCACCGTCTCTTCGCACAAGCTCACTTTCTCAATCGCGCTCGGTTTACCGTCTCTCGTCGTCAAACTCTCCATTCTTTTCCTCGCGTTTTTCGAGAACGTCGCCGAACACGCGATCAATTGTCTCTGCTTGTGACTCGCCGCATGTATCAAAAACAAAACGTCCTGGCAAAACCCAGTTTTCGTCAACAACTGATCTGCTTCGTCTAAAACTACCGTTCGTATTTGATCGGTTCTCAAAATGTCCATCTCTACGAGCTGCTTCATTCTCCCGGGCGTTCCGACGACGCACGCCGGCCGTCTTTTCATCGCGCGTCCGTCGTCTGCGACTGGTAAACCGCCTAGAAAACACGCCAGCCGTTCTTGTTTAAATCGACCTTTCGAGCTTCCCGCACACGCCGTCGCCAGCGTTCGTAACACGTCCGCCGTCTGTAACGCAATCTCTCTCGTCGGCGCGATACACATCGCTTTCACGGACGAAGATACATCTACTCTTTTTCCTCCCCTCTCATCGATCGCAAAAGTATCGACATCTGCTTCTACTTTCGTCAGTAAAACTGAATCTAAAAGTCGACAGGCGAACGCGACTGTTTTCCCAGTCCCCGATTTCGCTTGCACTAAAACGTCTCTCCCTAACCGTTCCAAAGGAATCGCCGAGACTTGCACCGGGGACGGATATATAAATCCACACTTTTGGAGACCTAAAACGATGTGTTCTGGTAGCGCTAAATCGTTGAACGTTAATCGAATATCGTCGTCGTCGTCTTCCTCCTTTTCCTCCTTCTCGTTCTCGTGAGAATTTTCATCGATTCGATTCCACTTCTGTTGTCCTTGTTGTTGCTGTTGTTGTTCGCTCCTTTTAAGAGAAAAGAAAACGTCGGAGGAGCGCGAACGAGTCGAGCTCGAGTTGGCCAGTATTCTTGGCATTTTCAGCGCAACGACAGCTTCTTCTTAGTCATCATTTTCTCTTCCGTGTGCTTCGTTCGTGTTTTTTTTGTGCCGCCGAATTGGAAAAGCAAAGACGACACAACTGTTTACTCGTTCTAACGAACCACACTCTGTCTGCTCCACGGAGAGAGAGAGAGAGAGAGAGAGAGAAATTAAAATGGGTTTATTTGACGCTTTGCCTCCGTTGGCGTCCGCCTCCTTAAAGGCGAAGGTAAACGTAAAAGAAGAAGACGACGAGACGAGGCACACCGAGAAGAAGAGGAAGTTTGATGATGATGATGACGACGAAGAAGAAAAACTGAAGGGAGTGGGAGTAAAGTCGTCGGTATCATCGATGGACGACCGTTTGGAGAAACTCTCGAAACACGTGGAGAAAAAGTTTTCGACGTGCTCTCGAGCGTTTTTGGAACTGGTTTCAAAACCGGAACACGCGAGCGCGTTGGAACGGAAACACGGGAAGAAGATTTTACTCGTGATGAGACGAGCGATGGCAACGCATTTTCCACAGTCCTCCGAAGAGTATCTCCTCTCTTTCTCGTCGAAGAAAGAGACGGCGACGATTTTTTGTAATCTCTTCGACGCGATAGAAGAGTTGAGAGAAAATGGAATCGTAGGGAAGAATGTGAAAGTGACCGCGGAGATGATCGCGTGGGAGTTGTATTGTCGAACGATGCGAGAGATTGCCGCGAGCGAAGATTCGTTTACGCTGAACGCGTCGACGAAACGTCTGAGGAAGGCGTTCGAGGAGGCGCCGAAAAGGAAAAAAGAAGAAGACTCGGAAGGAGATTCGGAGGAAGTAATGAAACGAAAATTAGAAACGGAAATAGAGGAAAACGAACACATTCCAAAAGAAGAGAAAGAGGAGGCTTTGAAGTGCGCTCTGCAAGCTTTGGAGGCGGAAACAGCCTCGGCGAGAGAATTGGAAGAAATGCACTCGAAAATCCGCGAAGCTTTAATCGACTGTTTAGCGGTCGCCGAAAGCTCGATGCGGACGAAAATGTGGGCGAAATCGATCGTCGATCAACTCTTTGATTTTGTCGAAAAGTTATTGGTATCGCACGATTACGACGTATTCAACCAGACGCAAAAAGAAAGGATTGTTTCGTTGCTGCAAAAAGTGAAAGCCAACGCGAATAAAACGAGTTCCTCTTCGAAAGCCGGCGTCGATTGGGTGAGCGATTTCGATAAGCACAGCAAAAATTTCTCGAAAAGCGAAAGCGTGAGCGTTCGAGGAAGCGTTGGAGGTGAAAGGACGAAAGATGGTCGCGGAGACGGAAAGTTTGGCGAACGATAGTTTACGCTACCAGTAGTTTTTTTAGAGTAGAAGTAGTAGTAATAGTGTTGCACACTCTAACAGGAACTTTGCAACTGTCACTGTACGCGTCATAAAAAAGCAAATCTATTCACATGAGCAAAGAAGATCCGTTATTCTCGGTTTCTGGGAAGACAGTATTAATCACCGGAGGCGCTAAAGGCGTCGGATTGATGCTCACGGAGACGTTTTTGGAGCGAGGCTCGCGCGTGTGCATCGCGTCCAGAAACAAAAACGACGGGGAAAAGATATCGAAACGATTGAAATGTGACTTCATCCAGGCCGATTTATCCACGGAGGATGGATGTAAGAATCTCGCGAACGAGTTCAAACGTCGATACGAGTATTTAGACGTGTTGATAAATAACAGTGGTGTCGCGTGGGGTGAGCCGTTCGAGTCGCATTCGGAGAAAGGTTTTTACAAAACGCACGCTTTAAACGTGGTTGCCCCGTTCCTGTTGTCCCGCGAGTTTGCAGATTTGATGGAAAATTCGTCAAGGAAGAGAGGAACCCCGTCTAGGATTATTAATATCGGTTCAATTGCAGGTCTAAAGCCCCAAAAATTTCCAACGTTCAGCTACGACGCGTCTAAGGCGGCGTTGCATCATTTGAGTAGAAAGTTAGCGGACGAGTTATCGTCGCGGAATATAACCGTGAACGTGATTGCGCTCGGGTTCTTTCCGACGAAAATGACGGATAGTTTAGATGTGTATGGAAAAGACGTGAAAGATAACATCATGGCGAACGGCTTATTAATTAAAAGAGTAGGGAGGGCATCCGATGTGGGTGGTGCGGCTGTGTATTTAGCCTCATCTGCTGGGAGCTGGGTGACAGGCACCACCTTAACTTGCGATGGCGGTTTCCTCTCAAAGTTGTGAACGTGAAAGCGTGTTTAGATTAGTAATAAAAAGAAAAGTAGCGGCAATAGCTTTTAGGAGTAGCAGTTTATGCAGATATAGAGAGTAAAATCGATGATTCATCATGTATAAGGATAAGGTTTTGTAAATAACAACGTATCTAACAAACGCCTTTCGCATTCGCTTCGGGCTATCCCACGTACACTCCGCTTTGAGGAAAAAGACGTGCGAAATTAAGCAGTCTTCAAGAATTCTTGCAAGACGCCGAGTGCCGGCGTTTCCTCCCCGTAATCGGAGACGACAACGCACGAGCACTTGACAACCTTTCTCGCTTGGCCTTCGGCGTCGAGCTTGCACAAGCCCGCCCACTCGCCGAGAGACACCGCGGACGGCACTCTCACCAAGTGCACGTTCGCTTCGTTGCACAACGCTTGGATCAACTTGGTGTAATCCGCTTGGTCGCAGTCTTGCGCCAAAACGCACAACAACGCCTTTCTGGATTCAATCGTCTTGCACGCCTCTCTGAGACCTCTGTGCAAGCCGTCTTCGGCCAAGGACTTCTTGAGCACGATTTGCAACGCGCTCATGAGGTCCATCGGTTCATCTCCAGCCGGTTCTTCGACCGCGACTTCTTCGACAATTTCTTCGGCTTCATCGCTATAAAGCATTCATTAAAGAGAGAGAGAAAGAAAGAAAGAAAGATGATAACAGTCAGCGTTGTTGTTCGGCGTAAAGACATTTAAAAGGAAAAAGGAAAGAAAGATCAGATTCCAAATCGTGCGGAAAGCGCAAAGACCTAGACAGAGAGAGAGAGAAGGAGGATGACAGAAATCTCCTCTCTCTCTCGGGAAAGAAACGCGCGCGCGCATGAGAGAGAGAAGGAGAGAACAAGAGAAGCAAAACGAAGAGAACGACTACTCACTCAGACATGATTGCTTTCTTTCTTCCTTCTTTGTTGGGGTTTTATAACACGTCCTTATGTCCTTATGTGTTTATATCACACTCGACTCGATGTTATGACGTTCGAGTCGGAAATTTTTCATGCAAAAATTTGAGCATCAGCCTCCTTTCTCTCTCTCTCTCTCTCTGACTCACAAAAATTCGTCTCTCTGCCTGCCTCTCTGCAAAAAAAAAAAAAAACGCATTGTTTGTGATCTTTTCTCTGTTGTTTACTGTTTTCCTTTGAATAATGAATACACACGACGACGCACGTATTCAAAAGAGTTTTTGAAGAGAATGAACGATGATCGCGAGGAGGAGGAAGAGAACGGTGGTGAGAATTGCGCCGCGCTCGTAATAGAAGAGATCGAGCGAGAAATCGAACGGGCGAAAAAACAAACGTTTTCTTCTTCGCATGTCGTTCATTCTGTAACTCCGCGTTTCGGATCAGATCAGGAAGAAGAGGATACCACCAACAAAAAGAAGAAGAAGGAGGAGGACGAGAACAACAACGAGAATAAGAGCAGAGAAGAAAGGAACAGAGCGAGAAGAGAGGCGGTCGAATGGAGGCGGAAGAAGATTGAGGAGAAGACGTTCGATCCGAGAGCGGCTTTTCGAGAGAGAGTGAAGAAGAAGAAGAATAAAAACGATGAGAACGATGAGACTATAGGAGGTGATGAGAACGATAAATGGCAGTCGCCAAGCGTGGTGATGCGGAGACGAAGAGAAAAGAATGTTACGGTTTCAACCAGAAAGAAGAGCTGGACGGAATTGGAAACCGAATGGAAACTGTTTGAAGAGAAATGGAAAGACTCTCGCGGCGACGACGAGAATGAAAACGAAAACGAGAAACAACAAAGACGCGTTTTACGTTTTCAGGACGTCCCATTTCCATCCTCCGGAGCCGGTTTACTCACGTTCTTGATTTCTAACCGTGGTCCGTTTTCTGAGGATGAAAACGGGAGGAAAAAAGCGAAGCGGGAACTCGCAAAGAGATGGCATCCGGATAAGTTTGCGCAAAAATTTTCGAGACTTCTCAAAGACGAAGACAAAGAAGACGTGATGGAGATGGTGAAGGAAATTTACCAATCTGGAACGGCGTTGATGAATACGCTTTCCTGGGACGGCTGAGATTACCATGAATAATAACTAAATTCTATTTCGCTTGCACTGCTTAATTTTCAATCTACTCTATTCGCTACATCTAAATCTCTCGTTCGCAAGGCTTCTCGCCTCTTCTATTCGTGACCGTCGTCGCTTCCGGATAATTCGCGACGAGCGCTTTCACAATCTTCTCAAATTTCATTTCCGCTCGTTTTCTTCGTTCCTCCTCAAAATCTTCATTTCGTCGTTTTTCCTGTCGAATAAACGTGTACACTTTATGCAACGCGGTCTCTCCATCGTCATCTCTCAAGCTCGCGTCCGCCCCCGCTTTCAACAACATCTCGACTATTTCAGCCTCCCCAGTTGCACTCGCTCGCATCAACGCCGTCGAGTTCCCCGATGTCGTCCTCGCGTTCACCTTGCATGCATACTTTTTCTCCAGCAATAACTTCACGCACTCCGAGTGGCCGTTCCTGGACGCGTAGTGTAACGGCGTCAATCCGCTCAGTTGAGTGTCGATGGAGTTTGTCCATCGCTCGAAATCGTTCTCCAATAACTGTTTCAGTTTCTCGACGTTTCCAATCTGCGCGAAATGACACGCGGACTTTTGGAACTTGAGTTCCTCTAAAGATTGATCGTAGGACGATAAAATTCGTGAGTAGCACTTGCACTCGGGCGGGTGATTTCCCCCGTTTGCGATCGTCGTCGACGTAAATTGACAATAGATGTTGTTGTTGTTGTTGTTGTTTCTATTCATCATCATCTGCATTCTCGTGGTGGTTTCAAGGAGTGCGGAGAAAAATTCAGCAAAAAAAATGCAAAAAACACACGAAATTTGATGAAAAAGGAGGAATCCTTTTGATGAGGATATTCGATTTAACGACACTTCACACACAATTAGTAATTATATTCGGCAGAAGACGAGAAAAGAGAGAGAGTGTTTTTGTGCGCGTGAAGAATATATCTTTCGCGCTTCTCTCATCTCTGCTCGATGATGAAGATGGCGTCGTCCTCTTCTTCGTCGTCGTCGTCGATGATGATGATGATGATAAAAACGACGACGTCGTCGAAAAGAGATTCAAAAAATGTGTTTACCACTCATCATCATCAAAAGCAAAGAGGAAGACATCATCATCATCATCATCGAGTAGCGGCGATATCCTCCTCTTCTTCTAATAAGAATAACGATAACGGAGGAGGAGAGTACGATTACAAGCAGTTCATGCCGATGAAAGAAGGAGAGCAAAACGAAGAAGTGTTACAATCCACGGACGAGGAGAAAATGGGCAGAGCTGCGCAATACATGAGAGAGTTGATAAAGAGACAAGTGAGATCGAACGACTTACCACGAGCTGGATCGCTCACGGACTCGACCGTTTTGAGAAGGAAAGGTAGATTAAAAGAGCAAGACGCTTTGATTGAGTTCATGGTCGAAATGCACAAGACGCACACGACGGAAGAGGTTATGCTAAAAGTAGAAGGATGGATCGATGAAACGCTGCAACTCCCGAAAGAACGCAGACAGTTCACGAGATTGCACAAAATGGTCCCACAGGTTGGATACTTTTTCCACTCGTTACCGCTTACGAAAGCGTTGAAAGAGTACGACGAGTTTTCGCATTTGACGAAGAGACAGTACGTTTTGCCGAACTTTGCGGAGATCAGACATATTTTGAACATAGCGCAGGTGCACGTCTCGGCGAAGGACGTGAGGCTGGTTACTTTCGACGCTGACGGGACCTTGTATCAAGACGGGAAACATTTCGAAGACGACAATAAAATGATTGATAAGATTATTCAGCTGATGGAGTTAGGAATTCACGTCGCTATTGTTACCGCGGCGGGATATCCAGGGCAGCCGGAGAAGTTTGAGGAAAGAACCAGAGGTTTGTTGGACCAGTTCAAAAAGCAAAAGTTACCGCCAAACATCACGAAGTATTTCCACGTCATGGGTGGCGAATGCAACTATTTGTTGAACGTGAACGAAACTTATGGGCTTCAATTCGTGCCAAACGAGGAATGGGCGACCGTAGAGCAGTACGGATGGAGAGAAGGGAAGGATTTGCAAGCTTTTTTGGACAGAGCGGAGATTTTCTTGACGAGATACTCGAGATATTTAGGCGTAGACTGCGACGTTATGCGTAAAGAATACGCGGTCGGTGTCATCCCAACCACGGATACTATCTACGAAAATCTCGAAGAGTTGGCGTTAGCTGCGCAAGCGGAGTTGTCGACATCGGATATTCCGTTTTGTGCGTTCAACGGAGGTAACGACGTGTTTGTAGACGTAGGAAACAAGCACATCGGTTTGCAAGCGCTCATGAAACACTTGAAGGTGAAAGGATCACAAACTTTACACGTAGGGGATAGATTTACGCTAACCGGTAACGACAGTAAAGTGAGAGAATCGGCGTCGATTTTATGGGTGGCGAACCCGGACGAGACGACTTTTTTCATGCGTTTGTTATACCGAGACATCTTGAACGCCCGCGTGCTTTGAAGCCTTAGTTGTTTTTTTATGGGGATGCTGCTGATTGTAGAAATGCGCGATACATATTTCATACACAAATAATGACTGCTACATAGATGCTTTTCTATTATATAGCTATGTTTGTTTACGAGCCCGAGGCTTCTTTCAAGCTTTGCTTCGCGAACGTTATTTCTTTGCTTACTAACTGAACTTTTCGTTCGAGAGCGCCGAGCTCTTGCGTCAAAATTGTAATTCGACGTTTCCAATATTTTTCCAAGTTTGCGTCGCTATCTCCAAACACAACAACGAACGGATACTTCGCGACGTACCAGAGCTTTTGTGCACAACTCGCGCACATCGCTAAGAGCGTCCACGCTACGACTACAAAGAGCACAAACATCAACAAATTCTGAAACGTAAACAACCCGAAGAATTTCATCGCCAGTTCCTTCGTGCGCCGCGCGCCGGATACGAGCTTATCCTTTGTATTTTTCTGCGTGGACAAAGAAGTAGTGGTCTGGTGCGTAGTTGTTGAAGCTGGTTGCATGGTATCGTCCGAATCTTTTCCTACTGACGGATAGAGCATGCTAAAAACGGCATCGCGCGAACCTTCTGGGATTTTCACCTTGGTCACGTCGATCGAAAATCGTTTCGACAACCTTTCCAAGAACGTCGCGCTTTTCTCTTCGGACATTGCACTACTTTTACTATTCGAACTGTTGTTTAATACGTCTTTAGCGGCGTTCAAGAACACTTCGGCACTTTCTTTGGTCTCCGAGAGTACCGACGATTGAATCACAGACTGTAAATACGTATATTTTTCAAACAAAACGTGGACGTGAAACGTAACTTCGCATCCGTTCATTTTACGATCGCCCTCGGTGAAAAGCGGAACGCAATTCCATTTGGATTCCACGGAGAAGTAATCTCCGTACGGGATATCGAGTTGAACTTGCGAGTAACCAATAATTAAATTATCGTCCGGGTAGAGTTTATACGTTTGCGTCTGCACGCATCGCGTCTCTTTAGGACCGAAAGTTGAATTTACCGGTGCGACAAATTTAACGTCCCGCGAAAACCCATAATGAGAGTGTTTTGCCCACTCCGTGCACGAGAAATTCGTCTGACCAGACGCTTTTGATTGCGCGAGAAAGAACGTGTTCGTCGCCGAGTTTGAAAAGCACGCTTTGAAGAATTCTTTGGGGGTGCAATCGAATTTTGCGCTCACCAATGCTTTACCGTATTCATCGGGTATTCTCGCGCTCTCGTCTTTCCCATCAACTTCAGGCAACGTTTGGATACTCGGTATCTCGCCAAAGTCATCGGATTCAATTTCGTTCTCAACTTCTTCTCTATTCTCTCCTCCTTTTTCTGTTTCTTCTTCCTCTTTATCAGTGATGGAATCTGACGTTCTCGCGCGTCTCTTCTCGGAAGTGGCTTCGTTTTCCTCAACAGTATTCTCTCCGGTAGTCGCGGTATTGTTTGAACTCAGATCATCGGTGTTATCTTCCACAGATTCGCGACGTTCGCCCGTTCTTCTTCGTATCCTGAGTGATTTCATTTGTTCGTGCGTGAGCTCTGAATCCAGAACTGGCGTATTCGTCAAGCTTTGATTGCCGAGCATGTTGATTATTTTCCTCTCCTCGGAGTTATCCTCCGTATCGGATTGATCGGAATCTCCGAGTTGCGCGAGCATTTGTTGTTCCTCCCTCCGTCTCAACGTCGCGTCAAAGTCCATGGAATGGTGCCCTCGATGTCCTCTGAAGAGTCTACCGTAATCACTACTCGTTCTCCACTGCTGTTCGAGAAACTTGAACACTTTTTCCGGGAAAATAAAACTCGTGAAAAATTCTCTCTTCCCGCCTTTGTGCACAATATAAAGCGCGTTGTTGAAAATACCCGCCGTTTTCGCTTTTTCCATGAGCGTCACATCTTTGAACGGAATGCGTTTCCGCTTTTGATATCCGAACACGCTCGAATAGAAACACACGAAATTGTTGAAGACGTACATCCGTCCTTGCAACAAAATTTTCTTGTGCAACGCGCAAAGGAATTCGTCCAGCAGCTCCTCGTCCGACGGAAGCTTGAAATACTCTCGCAGCCTCTCCACGCGAGTCATCTTCTTCTTCTTCTTGCTTTCGCTCTTCTTTTCTTTTTCTTTACTCTCTTCTACTTCTACTTCTACTGTTTCCTCTTCTTCTTCTTCTTCTTCTTCTTCTTCTTCTTCTTCATCTTCTTCCACGAGCGTGTGATCTGGATTTTCGTAGAGTATCGAGGAGCGCAACCCTTCCTCGTCGTCGCGCAATATTCCCGCATCATCATCATCATCATCATCATCATCATCATCATCATCATCATCATCATCATCATCATCATCAGAGATGACATAGCTTTCTTTCTTGAGCATATATTTTTCTGTCGATAATCTTCTGTTCAATTTTCCTCCTCCTCCTCCTTGGTTATCGTCGTCGTCGTTCTTCTTCTTCTTCGACAAAAACTCGCTCGAAGAAGTCGTCTCCTCTGGGCTCGAATTGTATGAATAACTCGTCGTCGAGGTCGTCGTCGTCGGCGACAAAACGCTCCGGCGATGAAGACGATGTTCTTCTTCTTGTTCTTCTTCCGCTTCTTCACCTCTCTTCTTCTCCTCTCGCACAGGCGGAGACGGTTTTATCGGCGACTGGAAATCTACATCTGATAAAGAATTTTCTTCCGTCTTCTCATTCTCCAAATCCTCCTCCTCGTTGTTTATGTTGCTGTTGTTGTTAAACCAGAAATCCATTTTTATCTCTCAAAAATTGCGATTATTCGAATCTCCTCGTTCTTCTTCTTCCGCGATGAATGAATGATGCCACTAAATCAGTAGTCTCTGTTGCTTCTCTTCCTCATCCTGTTCATCATCTTCAAATTGATTTGATTGCGGGTGTGGGGTAAAGAGTTTGTATGCTTTTTTTGTGCTGCCGCTCCTTTTTCAGCTTTTTTTTTCTTCTCTCATCACACCGCAGTTCCACTTTCCTCATCATATCCAGGACACGTGTGCATTCTATTCTCTGCGAGAGACAATACCATCCCACACGTATACTAATACTATAAATATAAATATAAATAATGTTTGCATTGCGAGGCGTCCCGGTCTTGAGGGTCGTGCGAGCATCTTCTTCCTCTTCTTCCTCTTCTTCTTCAAAACCTGCGAATAGAAAAGAAAGAAGAAAGATGGAAAGAGAGATGACGACGACTTTGAACACGGTGGAAAAGAGTGAGATGAATTTATCGTCGGAGAACGACGAAAAGGAAGAGGAGACGACGATGGAGAGCAGCAATAATAATAACAACAACAACAACGTCAATTTCAAATTACAGAAACCAAAGAAACGAAAAGTGAACAAAGAGACGTACAACGACGTGGTAGAAAAGAGACGAAGAGAGTCTCAAGAAGCGAGAACGATGAACGAAGCTTCGACGAGCTCGTCGTCTTTGGTGATTCCGAGCAGAGATGACGTGGTGGCTTCGTGCACGTCGACGTCGACGTTGATTTTAATGCTCGGGTTAGGAGCACGATTTGTCGTTCCGAAACTCGCGGAGATGAATCCACTGACGCTCGGTTTGATTAAAGACGGCGTGGATTGGAAGCACGCGTGTTTAGCGTCCGCGTTGGCGGTTGGCGTGACGGCGGGGAGAGTCGCTTTTATGTCCGCATCGGAGGATTTCAGGAAGGAGACGAATGATTCGAATAAACAAGTTTTGACGAATTTAGAGTTTCCAGACGTTTTGTTTTGCGCGGCGTACCCCGCTTTGGCGGAGGAAATGCTCTTTCGCGGGGCTTTAATGCCCGCGTTGGGCGGAGGGGCGGTGGGCGTCTTGGTCGCGGGCACCGTTTTCGGCGCTTTGCACATCAGCGGCGAAAGAAAAGTCTCCTTCGCGGTGTGGGCGGCTACGGTTGGGATTTTATACGGGGCGACGTGTGAATATCTCGCCGACGGGGACTTGTTCGTGCCAATTTGTGGACACGCTTTAGCGAACATATACTCGGCGTTGTTGTGGAGAGCGAGCGAGTCGGAAAGAGGCTTCGAGTATAAGTAGCCACAAATAGCGGAGTACTAATACAGAAAAATAATTATTTATACTGTGTAAAGTTGAAAATGATAATGTGCGTTGATGCATTAAACTGCTATGAATACGTTTTCTTCTACTCCGCGTGCGGGTGAGCTGCGGCTTGCGCTGCGCGTCTCCTTATCAATTCTTGTTCGGCGACGTACCGTCTAGATCTAGAAACTGTTCTTCGCACCGTAATCGCATCCGCCACCCAAATCAACAACATTCCGCTCACCACGGGTACTGACAACGCCATGAACAAAATCTGCGTGTCCGAGTAATCCTTTGAGAATTGCGAATACATGCCTTTCAATACGCCGGGCACTTTGTGCACCAACCCAAAAATCTGTCCGAACCAGTTATTCGCCGTCTTGTGCCACGGTTCTGGTTTCACCTCTCTCCAACCTTTTCGGCAAAAGTGCGTCAACTTCTCCACGCTTCGCTCGCCTGAATAAAAGCGCATTTTATTCTGGTGCAGCAAGATAATCGTCGGAAACCCTTTGTTCGCGCTCAATCGATTCGCTAACGCGCGCTCTTTCTCCCCGTCGATTTTCCCCACGTACACTTCCGATTGTAACTCTCGCGCGAGTTCTCGCCAGACCGGCTCTAACTGTTTGCAGTGAACGCACCACGTCGCGTAGACGTCTATTATCACCGGCAACTGCTCGGCAGTTCCTTTGTTGACGTACTTATCAAAATTACTATCGTTGAGTTCGATGACTTCACCGTTCGGTAATCCTAGTTTCGGTTGTTGTTGCTGTTGGGATTTTGATTGTGGTTCTTCTCCAAACGCGAAAGTGGTCGCGAAACAGAAACACAGAAGAAACGCGAGAAGAAGAAAACGCATTGTCTTCTTCGTCGTCGTCGTCGTCGTCGTCCTGTTCCTCGTCATTGTCATCATCATCTGATGCTTCTGGTGCTGTTTGTTGCTCTCCAATGAGTCCCGCGATTGTGACTGACGACGATGGTGTCGTGTAAAGTTTTCTTTTCCTCTCTCTCCTCTCTCTCGTCTCTTCATTCTCGGTCGGTTGATTTTTTCCCGCCACAAACAACAAAACCAAGACAACACAACAACAAAGAAAAAATGAAGCGTCGCGCGATCGATCCAAAAATGGATGAGTTTTACCTTTTTTTCCTCTGAAAAAGAGGAAAAAGTGGACCAAATGTCGAAGATATTTTCTTTTTTCCTTCTTTTTTGGTTGGACTCTGGAATATCTTTTTTTTTCCTCTCTCGCGCCATTTTCCACCGTGTCCTCATAACTTGACTGCATCAAAACACGCGCTCGCGAACACATACAATCAAAAACGAGCGAAGAGTTTGAGAGTGAGAGTATATTCTCGCATAAATTTTACATCGCACGCGTCGCGATCAGGTTCTTTGTACTTGAAGAAGCGCGCGCGGTGAAAATTCACAAAGACGAATAAAAAGAGTTTTCGTTCTCACGTAAGACGACCAAGAAGTAATTTTACTCATAAAGGGGAGATCGATTGTTCTCGGTCGAAGGCGCGTGAGGATACGTAATGGCTGCTAAACGCCCGGACGGGTTTAAAAAGTCCTCCTCGAGCGAGGAGTTCAACAAGAACAAGTTAAACGCGCAAGCGAGCTTGCACAAACCGAACACGTTGGGGTACGAATCCGACACTAACGTGGTGCCTTCTCCAGCGCTTCAAGCGAACAATGCGAATTTAAAAACAACAACCGAAAGAAAGAAAGGTACGTTCTTTTATGCGTAGCCTCGCGCGCGCGGATCGAGACGCTCGTTTTCCCGCGCACGAGAAACAAAGACGGTTCGAGAACAGATCTGTCCTCGTTTTTGCCGTTCGCGTCGCGCGCGTCCCGCCCGCGCGCGTTAATTCTTTATCTATTTTTTCCTCCACCCACGTCTGTTCGTATCCGTCGCTCGTTTTAGATTTTTTCTCGCTGGAAAAAGTTGACTTTTCGGCGTGTCGTTTCGACTTTTTCCAGCGAGCGAGTGGCTTACGATGACTGAGAGGCAAACCGACTGAACGAGAGGCTCACGACGAAGAGGAATTTTTTTTCAAACTGAAACTCACCAACACGAAAATTTCTCACATCATTTCTCATCATCAGGCGTTTCCTGGACGGAAGAAGAACACAGATCGTTTCTGATGGGCTTGAACTCGTTAGGCAAAGGCGATTGGCGCGGGATATCGAGACACTTTGTGCAAACGAGGACGCCGACGCAAGTAGCTTCGCACGCGCAGAAATATTTCATACGACAACAAAATACGCAAAAAAGGAAACGAAGAGCGAGTTTGTTTGATATTCAGCAAGGGCATGGAGATGGAGCGACGACGTTTGTGGCGCAACAAATGTCCGGAGGATCGCAAAATGGTGGATCCGATGCAACTATCGCAACTGCAGCTTTGGCCAAGGGGAGTAAGGGGAGCAACAACAACGCGACGTCGTCGTCGTTGACGAAGATGTTGAAGAATAACGGGAACACCAAAGGATCACAGAACGATAAACTCAATTTGCGCGAGGAGGAGTCAATGCGAACGTTAGCGGACATGGTTTTGACGCACGACGCGAGACAACAGAAAAATGACACGACAAAGCAACAGAGACAACAAAAACAAAACGATTCGGCGATTTTGCAACAGCAGCAGCAACAACAACAACATCAAAGGTTTCTTCAGGAACAAAAGGAGTATGCGAACGGCCATCCGATTGCGGGCCAATTTTACGGCGCTCAGTCGCCGCCGCAGACGATTCCAATGACGAGTCCGTACTACTACAATCCAATGTTTGCGCCGACGCACTCGTTCGTGCCTCCGCACGCCGCTTCGCCGACAGAAATGTCAATGTTTCCACCCATGGATCCCTCTCAACAACAACAAAACATGAATGATTGGATGGCACAAATGCAGCGCAATTCGGTTGCGTATCAACAACAGCAGCAAATGGCAATGGCGTCGGCGATGGCTGCCGGGATTCATCCTTCCATGTGGACCGCGCAATACAACATGCTGTTGTCGGGCCAAAATCCAGCGGTGATGGGGATTCTGCGACCGAGTTCGCAATCCGCGGAAACGCAATCTACGGCAGAAACGAAGGAAAAGATCAAAGGTGGAGGACCCGATGCTGCTCGGATGAAGGTGTCGGATTCGTTTACTTCGTACCAAGGCCGGGATTCTCCAGTCGACGCGGCTGGTTTATACCGACCGGTTGCTGGGTACCCGTCGAGAACGGAATGGCTGGGAGCAACACCTTTGCCGCAAAAGAGTATTCCAGTGCCTGCATCGACCAATGCAGCGGTGGAACCTTGAAGAGTACAACATGATAATAGTACTCGTAGTACCAATGGTACTGAAATTAATAATATAAATGTGTATAAGTTTGAGAGAGAGAGAGAGAGTATGAGAGAGAAGTGAGAGAGTTTTTGTGATGAGCGAGAGGTGAAACGATTGTATAAAAATCGAAATTTATTTTGTATATTAGAAAGATACGGCTATCGCGTCTGAGAAGAGAGAGTGAGTGAGAGAGAGTGAGAGAGAGAGAGAGAGAGAGAGAGAGAGAGAGAGAGAGAGATTTT
>Ga0209335_10001332_pt1 | contig 28401 bp, 27 predicted proteins | sample COG_09_FD_184753 | JGI IMG/M metagenome (GOLD analysis project Ga0209335, IMG submission 184753) | Pelagic Microbial community sample from North Sea - COGITO 998_met_09 (SPAdes) (version 2) | ecosystem: Environmental > Aquatic > Marine > Neritic zone/Coastal water | place: Helgoland, sampling...
GTAGACCACCACGTTGATAGGCTGGATGTGGAAGCGCAGTAATGCGTGTAGCTGACCAGTACTAATAGCTCAATTGGCTTGATTTATGCACTGAAAAAGATTTTTATTTAAGAATATTTTTGATATTGATTTTAAAATATAAAAAAATTTTACACTGAATGATAGATTTTAAATTGTTATAATACTATTTTTTCAAAATTAGTGTTTGTCTTACATGCATAACATTTTAATTAATAAGTAAATTACTTAGAGTATCTAATTATATTCTAGAATGCTGTTTAAATTTCTTGCAGAGCTATTATTGATTAAGACTATTCAAATTAGTTAAAGCAAATGGATATGAAAATAAGATTTTTAAAAAAAAAAGATTTAAGAAAATTTACATATTTAGTAAATAATTTTTATAAAAGAAATCACATCTTATCAAAATCTAGAAAAATCATTAATTTTTATTATAATTTTTTTAATAAAGACAGATTATTTATCATAGGACTTTTTGATAAAAATGAAAATTTATTAAGTGCAATGGGACTTATGCCATACAAAAATTGGGATAATAAAATGCATAATGATTATCATATAGCTTTCTGGGTGAAGAAAAATAAATTAGTTAATTCACTAGGCTTCTTTAAGTTTATCTTTAACAAAATTAACCCAAAGTTTTTAGCAACTTCTGGTATTAATTTAAAAACTTCTGGTAAAATATTTAATAACTTTGGAAAAATTAACCTTTTTGATAATCATTATATTAAAAATAAAAAATCAAAAAATATTTTTTTTAGACATTTAAAAAATCAAAATATTGAATCTTTCAAAAGTGAAAAACTAAAAATGATAGCTGTAAACCATATTGACAAACTCCCTAGTTATCAGAATAAGCCAATAAAAACATTAAAGTATTTTAAAAATAAATATTTAAAAAACCCTTTTTACAATTATTTTTGTTTGAATTTTTTTCATAATCATAAACTTCAATTCTTTTTTATTTGCAGAGTAATTAAAATAAAAAAATTAAGTTTACAAATAGTTAGAATCATTGATTTTTATGGTGTTATCAAGCAAAAACAAACTATATTCAAGTCACTACAAGATTTTTTACAAAAAAATAATTATGAATATATTGATTTTTTATCAATAGGTTTAAGGAAGGAACTAAAAAGTTTAGGTTTTTCATTTAAGAAGAAAAAAGATTTTATTCCTGAGTTATTCGAGCCATATGATCCTAGCACAGATAGCAGAAATTATTGTATTTTAAAAAATGACTATAAATCAAAAATTATTATGGTTAAGGGTGATGGTGATGGTGATAGGCCCAACATTTTATAATTTGAGTTTTTAAGATTAGTATTATCTGATATGTGATAAAATTGTTTTCAAGTCTAATTTGTTATTGTTCAAAAGTTTGATCAAATCTAATTTTATTTTAAAGTTTTTTTCTACAGCCGATATGAGCATCATAATCTCTAGAGAATCTAGCAATTTAAAAAGATCATCTTTTTTATTTATTTTTTTTTTTGTAATTTTTGAACTAAAACTAACTAATGCATCTATAGAAATTTTTTGTAAAACAGTATAAGACATAAAACGATGTATCATAATAAGTATTATTATTCAATATTAAAAAATTTTAAAAGCAAAAGTTATTTTTATAAATATTTTGATACACATTACACTTATTTAGACTCATATAAATTTGCATTAAGTTTATTACATTTTATCAAAAAAAATAAATTAAAAAAAAAAGTTATACTAACTTACTCAAATAAGTCATTTGAAATGTATTCTTCAATTTTTCCTATTTTAATTTCTGGAAATATTTGGGTTCCACTAAGTATTAACTTGCCACTAGAAAAAATTAAAAATATTATTCAACAAACAAATCCAGACTTATGTTTTTATGATCATAATAATCCAAAAATTATTAATTTTTTAAAAAAAAAAATTAAGTGTATTAAATTTAATCAAATTAAATCCTATAGTGGATATAAAGAGTCTTATATTTTAAATGAAATCAAAAATTTAGATATCGATGATACAGCATTTATCTATTTTACATCTGGATCGACTGGTTTGCCAAAAGGAATTAAAGTTACACATAAAAATATTATAGCAGATGTTTTTGAACAAAAAAAATACCTCTATAAAAATAAAGTTAAAAATCTTATTTTTGGTGATTATTACGATACGGCTTTTAGTATTTTCTTTGATATATATTTTCCAGCTATTTATTTTGGGTCAACAATTGTACCCAGTCTTAATAAGTCTGATAATTACTACTTAATCGATCATTATAAGAAAAATCGGATAAATAATTTAGTTGCAGTACCATCTACATTTGGAAGAATTAAAGAAATTTTGATGAATTTAAGTCAAAAAATAAATGGAAAAAATTTAATTATCACAGGAGAACCATTTTATTTAAATTTACTAGATTTTTTATATAAAAAAACAAAGTTTACAAATATTTTTAATTGTTATGGGGGAACAGAAATGGGAAATTGGGTATTTTTTCACAAATGTTCAAAATCTGATCTAAAAAAGTATCAAAAATATAACCTTGTTCCAATAGGAAAACCATTCGGAAGTGTTAATCCTGTTGTAAAAAAAAATGAATTATCAGTAACTGGACCAATGATAAGCAAAGGTTATATGGTCAAAAGTCTAAATAAAGGAAAGTTTTTTTTTGCTAAAGAAAATAGTTTTTTAACTGGCGATAAAGTAAAAAAAATAAAAGATGTATACATTTGCATGGGTAGAAAAGATAAAATGGTTAAAATTAATGGTTATAGGATTGAAATACCAGATGTAGAGGCAAACTTTAAAAAGTTAAGTTATATTAAAGATATAGTTGTTTTTGAAAAAAAAAATAAAGATTATAAAAATTATCTTGTCGCAGTAATTTCTTTAACAAAAATAAAAAAAGAAACAGAAATAAGAAACAACTTAGAAAAATATTTGTCTTTATATATGATACCTCGAGAAATAAATATTATAAAAAATTTACCTAAAAATTCAAATGGAAAAATAGATAGAGCTAGCATAACAAGAAAATTTTAACCATGATAAAGTTTAATGATAATACAATATATTCAGTAATGTATCACTATATTGTCAGTAAAGAGAGTCAAATATTTCCAGATTTAAAAGGAGTTAGTCTGGATAATTTTAAAGAGCAAATAAAATATTTTAAAAAAAATTGTAATATTTTAAATCAAGATGATTTTTTAGAAATACTCGAAAAAAAAAAAATACCCACAAGAGCATCTATAGTTTTAACTTTTGATGATGGGTATATAGATCACTACAAACATGCATTTACATATCTAACTAAGTATAAAATATCAGGTATTTTTTATCCGACAGTGGATAGTACAAAAGCAAAAAAAATTTTAGATGTTAATAAAATACATTTCATTTTGCAAAAAGAAAAAAATACAAAAAATATATTAAACTTAATCATAAAATATTATGAACTATATGCAAAAAAAAAATTTAGTAATATCAATATTCGTTCAATCAACTTAAAATCTAGATTTGATAAAAAAGAAACCATTCTTATAAAAAGACTTTTGCAGTTCGTTCTTCCAGAAATAATCAGAAATAAAATTATTGATAAAATATATAAAATTTTAGTAGATATTCCAGAAAAAGAACTGGCAAAAAAAGTCTATATGAATAAAAAACAAATTATAGAAATGAAAAAAAATAATATGAGCTTTGGATTGCATGGTGTTACCCATAGATGGTGGAGCAAGTTAAGCAATAAAGACCAAGAATATGAAATAAATGAGTCTATAAATTATTTTGATAAGATGGGGGTTCTTGGTGAAAATTTTTCAGCATGTTATCCAAATGGTGCATTTAAAAAATCTACATTAAGTATATTAGAAAATAAAAAAATTGCCTTTGCATTTACTACAAGGCCAAATGGAATTACTAAAAAAAATATAAAAAATAATCTACTTTTACCAAGATTTGATACAAATGATTTTAATTAAAAAATAAAATTGTCATGAAAAAATTAAAAATTACAGCTGTGATAGTAACGAGAAAAAATAGTAGAAGAGTAAAAAATAAAAATACAAGATTATTTCACAATAAAGATTCTTTACTGAGCTTGAAAATTAAACAGTTAAAAAAAGTAAAAGAAATTAATGAGATTATTGTAGGTAGTGACGATCCCAAAGCTGAGTTAATTGCCAATAATCTTAAGGTAAGATTTTTTAAAAGAAAAAAAGTTTTTTGCGATGAGAGGAGCAAATCGGCTAATGATATGATTAAAAATATGCTTGGTTATTTTACTTCTGATTATGTAATTTGGACACATTGTACAAATCCATTTATTAATGAGAAGGTTATTAGTAGTGCTATTAAAAAATTTTTTAAAAACAAAAATTTTTTCTTTGATAGCTTATTTTGTGTAGATAAATTGAGAGGCCATTTTTATAGCCAAAAAACTGTGCCTATAAATCATAATCCTAGATCTAAAAACCACAAAACTGCAATGTCACTTCAATATCTGATAAAAGATAATGGTAGTATCTTTATAAGAAAATTCGATCACATGAAAAAAGATGGAAACTTTATTGGAAAAAATCCAATGGTTCTAGAAACAGATTATTATAGGGGGTGGGATATAGATACAATCAATGATTTCAGATTTGCAAAAAAATTAGTAAAATTTTTTAAATGACAATATGTTTTTACTTCCATAGAAAAGATTTTTTAGATTCGTTTTTAAGTATTATTAATGAACTATCCAAAAAAAATAAAATATTCATCATAATCAACTTTAAAATTAATCGTAAAAAAAAAATTTTGTTATCCAAAAAAAATATTTTTCTTTATGAACATCAATATTTGATAGAAAAAAAAATACTAAATTTACTTAATGTGTTTAAAATTTTTTCTAAAAATAGAAATTTGTTTCAAATTTTTGTTAGTTTTTTTTACCATTATTTTAAATTTAATTCAGAAATTAAATTTATAGATAGTTTTTTTGAGAAACATAAGTTTGATAAATTATGTGTAGGCTCTGACCGAGAAATAGGTCTTGGAGCTCACTTAATTAAAAAAAGCAAACTAAACAAAAGAAAAGTTATTTTATTAAATGTTTTTTCTTCGAATACTTCTGGATCTATTGTTAACAGAATGAGATCAGCTGAGAATATATGTTCAAAATATAATCTTAAGAAATTATTTTTTAAAAAAAAGCATCTTCTAAAGTTTAAAGGCACCACATATAACTTTTTTAAATCAGATTTGTATTTTGCTGCTTATTTTAATAATGCTCTTGTCTCAAATCCATGGGACAGATGTTATGATGCAGATAAAATAATTGTAGAGTCTAAAATTGCAAAACAACAACTAGTAAAAGTCAATAAAATTAGTGGTTCAAAAATAATTGTAAAAGGTATTCCAATATTTGATTTATTGAAAAAGAGAAAGAATCTTACAAACAAAATGAAAATAATTCTTCATATGCCGCATTTGTATGAACACGGTTTTCTAAGTTATCCCAAAACTATTAAATTTTATTTTTCATTATTAAATAAATTTATTAAGCTTAAAATTAATAAAAAAATTTTGATAGTTTATCATCCTAGAGTTTCTAAAAAAATTAGAACATTAATTTTAAATAAGTATAAAGCTTTTTATTGCTTTAATTCTTATAATTTAATAAGAAATCTTAATAATGCACAAGCATTTATTTCTTGGTGGTCTACTACTATAGGTTGGGCACTTTTTATGAAAATTCCTACGATTTCCCTTAATTGTTTCGGTTCACCAATTAATGGGTGGGAAGAATTTAAGAAGAACACTTATGTTGCAAACAATATAGATGATATTAACCATGCATTAATAAAAAAAGTATTGAAGAAAAAAAGTATTAAATTTGAAAAAAAAAAATTTAATTACACTAAAATAATATCGGATACCATTCTAAAGGTTTAATCTTATTGCAGCATTTGTTTTTGTTCCAAATGCAATATAATCAAAATCTTTTTCACCAAATATTTCTTTGAGCGCTTTAAACTCTCCTTGATCCCAAGAAGTAAAATTATGTAATTCATCAAAAACTATAATTGCATTTTTATCTAAATTTTTTTTTATAGTTTCCAATATAAATTTACATACAGAATAGGTATCAGTATCTATGTGCATAAATTTTATATTTATATTACCTTTTTTCTCTAAAAATTTTGGCAATGTTTTAAATATATCACCTATAACAAATTCCACATTGGGTTTTGTTTTTGGAATTTCTCCTGCATTGCTGTAGTGACCTTTCATTTTACTTGTACCAAGCCAATCTTCACTAATTCCAATAAAACTATCAAAACCATAGATTTTTAAACTTTTTTTCTCTAAAATATTTGCAAATTGTCTGATAGTTGAGCCTTTATATACTCCAAATTCAAGAAAATAGTCATCTTTGTTATTTTTTTCTAAAGATCTTTTTATGCTAAATTCCCTTACTTTTTCATCAGTGCTTAATATGCATTTGTAAAAATATTTGCTAAAATAGTTATATGATTTTTCTGTTTGTTCTCTTTGATATCTACTTCTAGGATCATTAAATTGAATCCTATAATAATTAAAATTTAGGCCAATAAATCTAATAACTTTTTCAAAAAATTTCTTCATTTATAGTAAGTCTTTTGATTCGAGAATTCCTATAATATTTTGATTATCTAAGACTACTACCTGTGAAAGATTCTTTACCTTCACTAGCTCAATAACATCATTAACTGTTTCATTCACATCTACAGAGACAGCGTCCTTACTCATATATTTTGTGATACTTTGGTTTAAATCAATTCCCTTGTTAATTAATCTTTTTAAATCACCAGTCGTAAATATACCTGTGAGTTTACCTTTATTGTTCTTAATAGCTATTGCTCCAGCTCTATTCGATGCAAGTACAGATAAAAGTTTTGAGATATTATTTGACTCTTCAATTATTAAATTTGTATGAATTTTGCATGAAGATATTTTAGATAAATTTTTGTAGTCATTTTGGAAAGATAAATAACCTAAATTGGTAAGTGGGTGGTCAAACATCTGCCTGATAACGTTTAAAGGTATGGTTATAGCTTCTAAGTTTAGTTCAAATGCACTAATAACATGCTGTGGATTTCTAATACTCGAACCCATAATTTTTGTTTTAATGTTGTTGTTATCAAAGCATTTACGAATTAATCCTAAATTTTCAAATGCCCTATGGCCAATATCGTCTAGTCTTCCTATTAATGGACATATGTAAGTAGTTTCTACCGTAGAGGCCAGTAAAGCTTGGTTGACTGAGTATATTAAATGTAAACTTGTTTTAAGTGACTTTGCTATAAGCTTTTTTGTAGCCTCAGTACCTGCAATAGAAAAAGGTATTTTAAATACTAAATTTATACCTTTACATTTTTTTGCTATTCTTAAAGCATTATCAACAATCTCTTCACTGCTATCACCAAATGCTTCAACATGAATTTCTTTATTAGGAATAACGGAATTAATTTTTTTTACCATATCAATATCATCAGACATATTAAATCTTTTAGCTAAAGTGGGATTCGTTGTAACACCATAAATATTAATTTTTTCATCAAAAAACTTTATTTCTTCAAGGTCAATACTGTCTATAAAAATCTTAGTTTTCATTATTTATACTCCAAATAGGTATTATTTTTTTTATTAAATTTTCAAATTCATCAAAAGAAAGTTGTGTTGCAGCATCACATAATGCTTTATTTGGATCTGGATGAACCTCAACAAATATACCATCCACATCATTTGCTACAGCACTTTTGCAAAGTGCCACAACATACTGTTTAGAACCACCTTCTTTTAGATTTGAAGAGGGAAATCCATATTTTCTTACAGAATGTCCGCCATCAAATATTACCGGATAACCAAATGATTTTAAGATTACAAAAGTTCTTGGATCTACAACAAGATCTCTGTACCCAAAACTTGTACCTCTTTCTGTAATTGTAATGTCTTTATTACCCACACTTTCAATTTTTTTGATTATATTTATAACATCCTCAGGGTGAAGGAATTGACCTTTTTTGATATTTATAGACTTACCTAGTTTTGCAAGTTCCAATGTTAGTTCTGTTTGCATACAAAGATAAGCCGGTATTTGGAGAACATCAACATATTTTACTATTTCACTATTCACTTCGTAGAGATTATGAAAATCTGTTAAAATCTTACAATCATAATTTTTCTTGATTGTATCAAAAATTTTAGAACTTTTTTCTATGCCTGGACCAGAATAGTAGTCAGCAGATGAACGATTATCTTTCTTAAAAGAACTCTTGTACACTAAATCAAAATCGTATTTTAAAGACATTTTATCTAAGAACTCAACTGTTTTTAAGGAAGTTTCTAAATTCTCAAGTATGCAGTTTCCAGCGATAATTTTTAATTTTTTCATAAAGACCAAATTAACTATATTTTAAATTAATACAACTAAATACATTAATCCTAAAAGGAAAACTCAAGATAACTTACAAGTTAGTCAGTTCTATTTTTTTATATTTTAAAGTTTTATTTTTATAATTAATTAGTTATGAAAAAATTCTTCATTTCTTCATATAAAATAAATGAATTTTTTTTTGAAATATGGCTATCATTTCTATACAAAACTTTATTATCTAAAACTGAAAAACAGTTTGATTGATTGCATAATATAGAGGCTGGGTCAAATTTATAAATATTTTTAATTTTTAAGTTTTTAATGGTTTCAAAAAACTCATTATTATTAAAATTATGAGTTTTTAAACTAAGCTGTAATTTTGTATCATTTTTCAAATCCTTATTATGTAAAATCTTATTTCTAAAAAAATATTTTCTTGGGTTAATACTCATTTTTGGAATACCCAAGATAATAAATATATTTTCTTTATTTTTACTTAATACTATCAACTGATTCCTTAATTCTTGGTCTATTGGCAATTTATTTATAGTATAAACATGATCTTTGTTAAAATAATAATCCCAGTATGCATGAATAATTACATTTTTAATTTTTGGATCATCTAATATTTTTTTATAAATAATCTTACTTTTACCCAAACAATTTTGGCTTGCCTTATCTAGTCTTTCTGTATTAATAATCGGTGGACAACCTAAATTACTATATTCATAGAATCCGAATTTATTTTTATTTGCAACCTTTGTTAAAACTGGAACAAGTTGGTGTGCATGACTATCGCCCCACAATACTGTATTTAAATTATTTAAGTCTCCATGTTTACAGATTTTATTTTTTATTCTACCACGACACTCAGAATTTAATTTTTCATAATTATCAAAAGACTCCATCTGTTTTAAATCTTTCATATTCATTCTATTTGAAAATCCATTAGTTTTATTACTAAAAAATGTAAAAATAATTAGCACCAAAAGTGAAATTAAATAAAAAAAATATTTTTTTATTGGAACAGTTTTATTACTAATCATTGTTTTTTCCAGAAAATGAAAACTTATATATGTAAAGAATAGCGAAAGAGCTAATAACAAAAACTGATCTGTTATTAAAAGATTATTGCCAAAGTATGTTTTGTAAAAAAATATTATTGTATAATGCCATATATAAAAACCATATGTTAATAATCCAAAGGAATATAAAGGTCTAAAAAATAGAAATTTTTGAATATTACTTTTATTATTATCATTGATAATAAACAGATACGCTGCACTTAAGCATATTAAAAATGTATATAATGAGGGGTGTGGAGTATTTTCGTTGAAACAAATAACTGATATAACAATAAATATTACAGATAAATAATCTAAATATTTAAATTTTTTTAATTGCTGTATTTTTTTATAATTGATTAAAAAAAAAACACCCAATAAAAACTCAAATACTCTAGTTGGAAAAATAAAAAAACTCCCGTAAGGGGGGCTAAAAAATTTAAGATTAGTCTCTATAAAAGGACTTTGAAATTGCAAATTTCCACCAAATTGAGCTAAAATAATTGATAAAATAATCGCTAATGTCAACCAATACTTAAAATAAGATTTAAAAAAAATAGTAAAAATAATAATAAATATATAAAATTGAAACTCAATCCCAAGTGTCCAGGTATGAAGGATGGGCGAATTTGAAACCTCAGAAAAATAATTTGTATTAAAATAAAAAAAATTATTTGAGTTGAAAAATATTGTATTTTTAATTGTTTGAGCTAGAAAACTTATTTCTTCAGGCAAAAGCATAAAATACCCAAAAATTATGGACACAATACAAAGCATAATTATTGCAGGTAGAAGTCTATTAATTCTTTTAACAAAAAAATTGAGTAAAAAATATTTATCTAATCTTTTATTAATAATAAGATTAGATATTATAAAACCACTTATTACGTAAAAAATATCTACACCGATGAAACCACCTTTTAGAAGATCAACATGATAAAGAAAAACAAAAAAAGCAGCAATTGTTCTCAGGCTATCAATGTTTTTAAATCTTTGCATTATTTTAAAATTTATATATTAGGTTATATATAATGGATTTTATAGCCTTAATACCAGCAAGAAAAGGTTCAACGAGATTAAAAAATAAAAATTTCAAAGACCTTAAAGGTAAACCATTAATTTTTTATTCCATTAAAGCATCATTGAATTGTAAATATATATCCGAAACACATATTTTTTCTGACTCAGAAATTATTAATAATTACGCTGTTAAACAAGGTGCACTTAATAAGATTAAAAGACCCAAATCAATTTCTTTAGCAAAAACCGGAATGCATAAAACAGTGAACTATTTTGTAAATAAACTTAACCTAAAAAAATCAAGATTTAAGTATCTTGTTCTGTTGCAACCAACATCTCCACAAAGAACTGCGAAAAATTTAGATAAAGCCTGTGAAAAGATTTTAAAAGATAAGAGAGCCGATTCATTAGTGAGCACATATGAATTAAAAAATATTTATCCTAACAAAATTATGTTCTCTGATGGAAAATATTTACATTTAAATAAAACTAGTGAATCAAAAAAAAATATAGCCTGTGTATATAGAAATGGACCATCTATACTAATTACTAAAATAAAAAATATCAAAAAAAGAAATATCTATGAAAAGGGTAAGATTATTAATTTCAATATGAAGAAAAGTAAATCTATAGATATCAATACCATTAATGACTTTAAAAAATTGGTAAAAAATTTTTAAATTGAAAAATAATATTTTAGTATATGGTGCAGGCGGTATTGCTATAAGACATGTTCAGTCAATTTTAGATGAAAATAATGTAGGAAAAATATACATATATGACAAAAAAAAATCTGCACTTGGTAAAATGTCAAAATTCTTTGATGATAATAAAAACAATCATAAACTTATACTTTGCAGCCAACAAAAAGAAATTAAAAAAAAAAAATTCTTTTTAGCTTTTTTATGCACTTACGCTTTTAATAGAGTGCCACTAATTAAAAAAATAAAGAAATTATGCAATATAAAATATTTTATTGTAGAAAAGATACTTGAAAGTAATATTGTTAATTTTAAGAAAACAAAATTTGATACAAAAAATATTTTTGTAAATATGCCATTAAGAAATATTAGTCCATTTAAAATTATTAAATCAAATATTAAAAAAAAAAAAGTTTATGCAAGGCTGCACGCCACAAATTGGAATATGATTTGTAATTCTTTGCATTATATAAATTACATTTCATATATAATAAAATCTCCAGTAGAAAAAATTTCAATTAAAAAATTAAGCAAGTCATATAAGTTACGTAGAAAAAATTTTATTGATTTTTATGGGGAAATAATGACTTACTATAAAGATGGGAGCCAATTACAAATTGTTTCTAAAAAAAACACTAAGAAACATTATTTTTATTTAGAGCAAGAAAAGAAAAAATTTATTTACAATTTTAGTGATAATCATTTAAAAACTGAAAATAAATCTTTATCTTGTAAGATGGAGTATGTTAGCCAATTATCTAATAAATTTTATAAAAGTTTGTCTAAATATAAAAAAGTGCAACTACCAAGCTTTAATGATGCTCTAAATGAAAATTTTTTATTCATTCAAGAGCTTTTAAAAAAATTAAAAAAAAAATCTGACATATTAAAAATTACCTAATAATAATGATAACTTTATCAATAATAGGGTCTGGAAGAATTGTAGAGGAGCATATTAAAGCTGCCAAACTAAATAATATAAGAGTTAAATACATATTTTCATCAAGATTACGATCAAAAAATTGCGCTCGTTTAGCCAATAAATATAAGATCGAAAATATTGATACTTTTGATAAATTTATGTTTTTATCTATTAAGTCAAAATCATACTACTTAATTGCAGGTAGGATTAGTAAAAATTCTTATTATCTAAAAAAATGTATTGCAACTAAAAAAAAAATTTTAATTGAAAAACCTATTTTTCTAAAAAGTGGAAATTTTAAAAATTTTTTATTTGCAAATGATCAAATATTTGTTGGATATAATAGAATTTTTTATAAAAATATTAGATATATTAAAGAATCAATATCTAAATTAAAGAATTTGACAGTTAACTGTTATTTGCCTGAATTAAATAAAACAAGAATTTTAAGCAATTCATCACATGTTATTTCCATATTGTTGTATTTATTTAAGAATATTAGACTTATTTATAAAGATACAAAATCAAAAAGTATTTTTTTACGCTACAATTTGCCAAACAAAAATGTTGCTAATCTTTTTATCAATTTTAAAGCTATTTTAAATTTCAAAATAGAAATAATTTCAGAAGATTTTTTAATTTCTCTTCAGTCAATAGAAGAATTAAAAGTTTATAATAAACTTAAAAAAAAATCTTATAAAAACAATAATATTTATAAATTACAATCTTCACATTCAATAAATGAATATGATTTAAATAATATTAAACCAGGAATTTTTTATCAAATGCAAGAATTTAAAAAATTTTGTCAGGGAAAAAAAATAATCAATAATTTAAAATTTGCCGAGCAAATAATTAATATTTGTGAAAAAGTTATAAAATAATAATGAAAAAAATCCTGTTGATTATTGATCATGAATTTTCAGCGTACCAAATGTCAACTTATTTAAAACAAAATGAAAAAAGATATATTGTTGACCTATTAACTAAAAATAAAAATAAAAATAATCTTACTAAAATTTTTAGAACAAATTTAAGAAAATCATTTTATTTTAATGATCTACCGTCACCAAAATTTTTCAGCATACTTAAATTTTGGAATATTGTGTATGCTAAAAGAAATAAGCTTATAAACAAAAAAGTACAAAATTTATTGAGAAATGATTCTTTCGAAATCAAGTATTATGATGAGATTTATTTTTCCAATGAAATAATTTCTCATTATATTTTATACAAATCTAATGCTAAAAAAATTTTTTTTGCACATTCACCTATAGATGTTCTTTTAAATGTAAAATTTAATTTTATTAAAAAAATAAAAAATTATGTTGAGTGTTTTGTTAATAATACATTAATGAATATATATTTTAAAGGTAATGGTAATTTTCAATTAAAATCAATCTTTCATAATTTTCTAAAGAAAAAAAAAATAGATCAATTATTATCAATTGATGTGTTTAAAAAAATCTTTTCAAAATATAATAAATACAACATAAAAAAAATCTCAAAGTGTAATTATAATTTAATTAATTTTGCTACACCGTATTATGTAAATAATATTAAATATCCAGACACTTTATTGAAAAATTATGTCGATTTTTTCTTAAAAAATATTTTAAATAAAATATTTAAAAAAAATTCTAAAGATGACGTTTATCTTATTAAATTCAGAAAAAATATTCCTAAAAAATTCCAATTAGAGGTCATGAAACTTATTAAAAAGAAATTTCCAATGAGAAATATAATATTAGTTAATAAAGATTTTCCTAGATTAACAAATTTAGATAAAGTGATTATTAATTTTAATATAAAACAATATTTTACAACATTTTCATCATCAATATATATAAGTAAAATTTTAGATAAAAAAATTTTAATTTATGATTATACTTTGCTAACTAGAGAGTTCTGGAAGAAAAACTGGATCAATCTAAAAACAAAAAATAATTTTAACAATTACCCTTTGGCAATTAAATTTTATAAAAATTTGTCTAAAAAATTGTAATTTAAATTATAATATTTATAATCTAAACTTTATAAAATAAATTAACAATATTACAATACAGGTATGAACGGAACTTTACCAAAATTTTTCCAATTAAAGAAAGTTGATGATTTAATCAGACTTGGAGGTAAAAATGATGGGGGATATCTTGTTTCAGAAACAGATGTTAAGACTTCGGATATTCTAATTTCTTTTGGTATGGGGGTAAATTGGAAATTTGAAATTGATTTCATTAAAAAAAATAATGTTCCCTTAAATATTTATGATGCCAGCGTAAATAAAAAATATTTTTTAAGTTTAATTAAAAATTCTATAATTCGATTTTATAGACCTAGTAACATATTATTTTATTTAAAGTTATATTTTTCATATATATATTTTTTTAAAAACAATAGAAAACACTTAGAAAAATTTGTTAGTTCAAATTTAATTTTAAGTATCAGTGATAAAAAAAGATATTGCACAATTGATGATGTTTTAAGTGATATTGATAATAAAAATATTTTTCTTAAAATTGATATTGAAGGTGATGAATATAGAATACTAGATTCAATTCTTACTTATCAAAATAAATTAAAAAGTTTAGTAATAGAATTTCATAACTGTGATTTACATCTTTCAAAAATTAAGAACTTTATTAATAAATTTAATTTAAGTTTAGTTCATATACATGCAAACAATTACACTCCAATAAGTGAAAATGATAATTTGCCTTTAACACTAGAAATTACTTTTAGTAAAAACTTCAACCCTTCATCCAATGATAATTCTTTAAACTCCAAACTGGATATGTTGAACAGCGAACACAGAGAACCAGTTAATTTAATATTAGAAAAATAGATTTATTTTCATTTTGAAATTTTATTGAATCATCATATGATTCCTAAATGTTGACTTTTTTAATTATTCTATTTTACATGAAGATTTAATAACTAAATATATATATATATATATCAATGTTACATTCAAAAAATAAACTCGCCTTCATTGACCTTATTTTTCACAAGAAAACTAAAAGTACTTATTTTTTAAGAAAAATCTTGAAAAAAAAATTTATTGTTCATAACTTTTGGACAACAAAATATAAAAGTAAACAAATAAAAAATTACCCCTATATTTTGTTTTTTCAATTTTTTCCATCAGTGTTCACTTTATTAAAACTTCGAAAAAAAAAAATTATATGGGTCCCTATGTATGACTCTCTTTCAAATTTCGATCCAAATATTTGGAAAATTTGTTCTTTTTTTCCAAATATAAAAATTTTATCATTTTCAAAAGAAATAAACCAATTCTGCATTCAAAATAATTTAAATTATTTGTACTGTAGATATTTTTTAAAACCAAAAGTTAATAAAGCTTCAGTAAAAAAAAAAATTAAAATCTTATTTTGGTATAGAGGAAAAATAAAATTTCATGAATGGATTAAATATATAAATCTTAATGAAGTTGAATGTATTAACTATTATACTCTAGTTGATCCATTCTATAAAAAAGAAAATTTTACCAAAGATGATATTGTAAAATATAAATTAAATATTGTTGAAGGTAATTACAAATCTAGTAAAAAAAAATTCTTGAAATTATTGAACAACTCTGATGTGTTTGTTAGCCCAAGAACTAAAGAAGGAATAGGGATGAGTTTTATTGAAGCATTAAGTAGATCTAAATATTTAATAGCTCATGATCATTCCACAATGAATGATTATATAAAAAACAATAAATATGGCTATTTATTTAAAAGTGAAACCAATAAAATAAAAAAGATTAATTTAAACAAAGTTAAAAAATATTCAAAAAATCGATATAAATTAAGTCAGTTATTTTATAAAGAGTGGTTAAGTCAAAAAAAATACATTGAATTAATCTATAACTTTGAAATTAAGAATATAAATTTATTCTGTAATATCAAATTTTTAATAATATTTATAAATAATATCATTTTTGAAACAAAAAATAAATCGAAGTTAATTATAAGAAAAATTTTGAATTTAAGTTACAAAAAATTATAGATAAAATTATTTTTTTATTTTATTTTTTGAAATTTTTGGTTATTGATTTCATAAATGGTGTCACAGACATTTAAGATATCTTTATTATGACTAATTATAAGAATTGTCATTTGAGGTTTAAAGTCAATTAAGTTTTTGATTATTTCTTTTTCAGTAATGGAATCCAATCCAGCTGTTGCTTCATCAAGTATTAGTATTTGAGGTTTTCTGTATAGTGCTCTGGCTATACCCAATCTTTGAATTTGACCACCACTAAGTCTTGCTCCATTTTCTCCAATGATTGTGTCCCACTTCTCATTATTGTTGACGTAATCTAATATACAAATTTTTTTTAAATGCTCTAGCTCAATATCTGAACTATAAGTTTTTTTTCTACTAAAAAAAATATTATTTTTTATTGTATCATCAAGTAAGTTTATTTTTTGCGGTACGATAGAAATTAAATCTTTAATATTTTTATACTTCTCATAATCTATACTCTCGTTATTGAGAATTATTTTTGAATTTTGATATGATACTAGACCACAAAATAAATCTATAAAAGTAGACTTTCCAATTCCAGTTTTACCAACTAGGCCAACTATTTGATTTTTTGAAATTTTAAAGTTAGCATCTTTAAATATAGTCTTATTATTTGAATAGGAAAAATTAATTTTTTCAAAAAATAAACTATCAAATCTAATATTAATATTTTTTTCTATATTTTTTGAGTTTTGAGTTATTTTTTCTATATCTTTTAAATCAGGCATCATTACTTCTAGAGAAGAATAGCTGCCTTTTATAGAAGCGTAAGAAGATGCAATATTTTGTAAAGCTGGAAGCAATTTGTAGCCAGAGACTAAGTATATTGCAATAATTGGAAGGTAACCTGTAAGAGTATTTGCGAGAACAAGAAATAAAAGAGTTATCATTATTAATAGAAAACCCAATATTTCAATTATATATCTAGGTATAACAGAAATAAATTGGATACTAGCAATTGATGTTGCTATCTCTTTATTAGATTTATTAAATAAATCTAAGAAGAATTTTTTTGTATCGAACAATATTGTTTCCCTCATGTTTGCAAAAGTTTCTGAGATAATTTTTTGTCTAACCCTTGAGTTTTTGCTAACCAGGTGGCTTTTTTTTTCTAATATTTTTTTATTTATTGAAAATATTATTATATAATTAATGATAAAAAAGGTTAAGACAAATAAAGAAACTTTTATATTAATTGTCAAGAGACCTAAAAAAATAAATATCACCGTGAATGCTCTGGAATTGAATAAAAGCATGGGAGTTATAATACCATTTATGACCCTACCTGAATCAAGAGTAATTTTAGAAATTATTTCTGCACTACTTGTGTTTATATGAAAAGAATAATCCTTATTAATCATTAGCGAAAACATATCATCAACAAATTTTACACCTATTTTATGTCCAAGCGTAAGAGATAACTTTGAAACTAAAATATTTATAATGTTCGAAAGTATAAAAAAAAATATGCATGAAAAAATTACGATCATTAAAAAAGTGTCGTTATTAAAATCATTAAAATATAATTCTTGATATTTTCTAATCTTTTCATTTTTGGTAAGCACTAAAATTAATGGCCCAAATGAAATAATTGATAGTATTTGTAATATAGAGTTAAAAATCATTAATATTTGAAGTTTGATGACTTCAAACTTGAATCTTTTGTAAATATAGAAACAAAGAGAAATAATATTTTTTAACATTGTATTTATAGTTTATACTAACTATAGGACTCAACAAAAACAAATTAAAATAATGTTAATTTACGCATATCCGAATTCGCTATATGACCAAATATTTTTTTAAATTAGATCAATGCTATGAACTTTATTCAGATCTTTTTACTGTTAAAAAAAGCCCAGGAATATTAACTGAGCATTTTATTAGGGTGGGGTAGTTTTTAAAGTGAGATTCTCTATTATAATCCCTACTTTCAATCAAATGTTTTATTTAGAACATTGTTTACAAAATATACTAGAACAAAATTATTCTAACTTTGAAATAATATTAATTGATGGTGGATCAACAGATGGAACAAACAATTTAATTGAAAAATATTATAAGAAATATAGTCAAATAACATATTGGGAAAGTGTAAAAGATAATGGGCAAGCTGATGCTATAAACAAGGGCATGAAAAAATGTTCCGGTGACTGGATTACCTGGCAGAATTGTGATGATTATTATGCTAATAAAAATGTGTTGGATATTTTTTATGACTCAATTAAAAAAAATCCACAAAAAAAATTATTTGTTGCAAATATCAATCTTGTTAATAACAAAAAAGGTATTATTAGAGACATAAAATTCGTTACACCAAACCTTTTCTCTCTTGTGTACGAAGGTATGACCCTCACAAATCAGGCAGCGTTTTGGTCCAGAAGTATTCAGGAAGAAATTGGTTTTATGGAAAATACGAGAATTAATTTTGATTATGAATGGTTTATGAGAATTTTATCAAAATATCCAGGAAAAGGGTTTCATATTAATAAAACTTTAGGGTGTTATAGAATTCATGACAATCAAAAAACTAAAGATCAAACAGAAGAGGATCATAGAATTAAAATGAATTTTAGAAAAAAATATGGATTTAGTAATAAATTTATCTTTCTCAAGATTTTATTACTGAAAATAAGGCGTTTAATTTTATATATTAGCCAAGGTAACATTTTTTATATTGCAAGAGGTATTTTTTATTTTTTATTTAAAAAATAAAAGTTATATAAATTAGAATATAGATGCATATTATAAATTAAGACTGAAGAAATGATTTTATTCAATTTAAAAAAGTTGCAAAAATGATATCAAAAAATGATCCAATTTATGTTGCTGGACACAATGGACTTGTTGGGTCTGCCGTCTCGAATAGGTTAAAAAATGCTGGCTATACAAATATTATAACAGCAAATAGAAAAGAACTAGATTTAACAGACCAAAAAAAAACATTTAATTTTTTAAAAAAAAAAAAACCCAAATTCATATTTATTTGTGCAGCCAAAGTGGGAGGAATATTGGCTAATGATAATTTCAAAGCTCAGTTTATATTTGAAAATCTTCAAATACAGAATAATTTAATTCATGGAGCTTATTTAAACAAAATTAAAAGATTAATTTTTTTGGGTTCAAGTTGTGTTTATCCAAAACACTGCGCACAGCCAATTAAAGAAGATTATTTGTTAAGTGGTAAATTGGAGTCAACTAATGAACCCTATGCTATTGCAAAAATAGCTGGAATAAAATTATGTGAGAGTTATAATTATCAATATAAAACTAATTATTTGTGTTTAATGCCAACAAACACATATGGACCTGGTGATAATTACAATCTAAAAACTTCACATTTTTTACCCGCTCTTATTAAAAAAATACATCAGGCAAAAAAACAAAAAAAAAAAACTCTTAATTTGTGGGGATCAGGAGAAGCAAAGAGAGAGCTTATTTATGTAGATGATTTAGCTGATGCATGTGTTTTTTTCATGAATAAGAAAACTAATCATTCATTAATTAACATTGGAACAGGCGTTGATCATTCAATAAAAGAATATGCAAACTTAATTATGAAAATACTTAAAATTAATTTAAAAATAATTTTAGATAAATCTAAACCAGACGGAATGCCAAAAAAAATATTAAATATTTCAGTTGCAAAAAAATATGGCTGGAGTGCCAAGACTAGTTTTAAAGATGGTATAATTAAAACTTACTCAGATTTTTTAGTAAAAGAAAAGTGAAATTTTCAATTATTACTGTTGTAAAGAACGATAAAAATAATATCGAATCAACTATAAACTCTATTTTACGACAAAATTTTACTGATTATGAGCATATAATTATCGATGGAAACTCTTCAGATGGCACTAGTGAAATAATAAAAAAAAAAATTAAAAATAGCAAAAAAGTAATTTACAAAAGAAAAAAAGACAAAAATCTATATCAAGCCTTGAATAGAGGAATAAAAATTGCCAGAGGCGATTATGTGGGAATTCTTCACTCGGGAGACAATTACTTTAACAATAAAGTTTTAGAGTTAGTAAATTCAAAAATTTCTAGTAAGACGGACATTTTATCTGGCTTTCTAATATATGTAGACAATAATTTAAAAAAAAAAAGATATTGGAATTATAAAATAAAAAATTTAAGTCCATACAATGCCTTTAAGATAGCGCACCCTACAACTTTTATTAGCAAAAAAATTTTTAAAAAGATAGGATATTATAATATTTTGTATACTATAGCTTCTGACACGGATTTCTTATTAAGGGTATCCAAAATTCCAAACATTTCTTTTACTCTTTTGCAAAGGCCTCTAATTATTATGAGAATAGGGGGTTTGAGCACTTCATTCTCAAGAATATTTAGAAAAATATATGAAGATTTCAAAATATATTTTGTTAATTTTAAATATTTATTCATTTTACAGTATGTTAGAAAAATAATGTACAAAATTAGATTTAATTAGTTTATCACTTTAATTAAGCTATGAATAAAATAAAATCATTAAAGATATTGGTAAAAAAAAACTTAGGTTTTTTTATTTTCGCAATTCTATTTTTAATTTTATTTCGTGATTTTCTTTATACTTATAGAATGCAGCTTACTAAATTTCTCCCTTATTACGATTATCAGGCCCAAATAGTTTATTATTTATTGGGTGATAAAAGTCTAGATGTGCAAGCACCAATGAATCTAAGATTTTTTGGTCTATTTGTTCAATATATTATTTTTGAATTTGTGCCGTGTCTTGAATTAACTAGAGTAAATCTAGAGGCTCTACCTTACCCAAATTATGTTTGTGCCACTTTTAGTAGTGCTTTGATGAATTATATCAGTTTGTGCGCAATTATGGCCCTGATGTTTACTTATGCTTATAAAAAATTAAATTTATCTTTAGCAGAAAGTTTTGTTTGTCTTTTTTTATCTTACGTATTTATAGATCATGTGGAAGCATTTACATTAGACAGAATATCTATTTTTTATTTGGTGTTGATTTTATATTTTTTGGATAAACCCAAAATTTGCTTAACATTAATTTTATTATCATGCCTAGTAAATGAAAAAATAATTTTTGTACTAGGCGTATTCTTTTTTGTTAAACTTTTTTTTCAAAAAGATAGATTTTATAAAAGTTATTTTTTGGCAAATTTTATAAGTGGTTTAATTGCAATACTAATTTTTTATTACTATGCAAAAGTTTTAGGACAAGGCTATTTACAGAGTGAGCAACCCGATGGCCTCTATAATACAATGTTTACTGATGGTTTAAATAGAATATTTGGAATGTTTACATCAAAGGCTGGATTATCAAATGCTTTGATTCCTTTATTATTTGCAATTTCACCTTATGTCTTAAATTTTTTTGCAAAAACACGTATAAATAAAAAAATTAATTTTTCTAGTTTGGAAATTTTAGTTCCACTTAGCTTAGTATTATTTGCAGCAGGAGGCGGCATGGAGCAAACTGGAAGATACGTTATGTATTCTTTTCCAATTTGGGTGCCAATTCTTTCATGTCAATTTTGTAAATTTGTGAAAATTAAGTAGAGCATTTTCAGTATGTATAAAAATAAAACAATTTCACTTGTACTGCCAGCTTTTAATGAACAAATTAATATAAAAAAAAGTATTGAAGAATTCTTAGGAACAGGAGTATTTGATGAAATAATAGTGATAGATAATAATTCATCAGATAATACAGCTGCAGAAATCAAAAAAACTTCTGCGACATATATAATTGAAAAAAATCAAGGTTATGGAGCAGCAATTAGGACTGGATTAAAGAATTGTACGGGAGATTATATTGTAATGTGTGAACCAGATGGAACTTTTCAGGCTAATGATATACATAAATTTTTATCTTATGCGGAACAATTTGATTGTGTGTTTGGAACTCGGACTGCAAAATCAACTATTGGTAAAGATGCAAAGATGCAATTTTATTTAAGAGTAGGAAATATTCTTGTTGCTAAATTTTTAGAGTATTTATTTTTGGGACCCACTCTCTCTGATGTTGGATGTACATTTAAGTTGATATCAAAAAAATCGTATAAGCAAATGGAGAGTCAATTAACGGTAACTGGGTCTGAGTTGCAACCTGAAATAATGGTACACGCAATTAAAAATGGAAACTCTATAATTGAAATACCGGTTAACTATCTTGTAAGAAAAGGGCACTCTAAAATCACCTATAATTTTTCTTCATCTTTAGTTTTAGCCCTAAAAATGTTATATTTACTTGTGTTTTTAAAATTTAAATTTCTTTTCAGATAGTTAAAAAAAATTTTAAATAATTTTATCATTAGATTTAAAACTATTTTTTATTAGTTAATTCATTTTTTTTTAAATTCAAAAAACTTTTCTTTTTTAATTTTGCTAAAATTTTTAAATTTTTTATGAATATAAAATGAATCATATATTTTGCTTTTCACAAAAGTATAGCCATTTGAAATTAATAACTTGTGATGAGCCAGAGTAATTCTTTCAATGGTTATAGATAAAAAAATATATTTGTTAATTACAGATTTTGTCAAAATATTTGGCTCCGACCCCTCGCTATCTAGGCTGAAATAATCAATAACCCTGGGGGCTTTACACTTATATAATAATTGCTCTAATTTTATTGTTTTTAATTTTATAGTTTTCTTGTTTTTTTGTTTAGTAAAATTAATTTTACTTAACTCTCCATTAATTGAAAAAGGTAGTGTAGTATTTTTATCATAAACTAATTCATTTAATGAGATAGATTTTTTTCTATTTTTTTTTAATTTTCTAAATTGTAAAGGGTCTGGCTCTACAAGAATTCCGTTCCAATTATGATATTTTTCTAAGACAAAAGTATTACTATTTTTGAAACCATCTCCACCTCCAATTTCTAAAAAAAAACCACTGTAATTTGATTTGTACAATTCAAATATTTCAATAATCCACCTGTCTTGACCACGATCAGAAAGTGATAAAATTTTTTGTCCAAGATACTTGTATTTTAATAAAATAATGCAGAACCTTAAGTCAGTAATTAAAATCCAAGATTTATGTAGAATATAGCTAAGCCAGAATATTTTGCTTATTAAATTAAATATAAAAATTTTGATAAAGTACATAATTGTTATGATAGAGTAAAATCAACTAATGAGAAAAACATTTATCATAATACTTTTAATTTTCTTTACATTTTTAGGTGGTATTTTTATAATTTATCATGAAAAAAACGGTTTTACTAATGGTATAAAGAACATCTTACCTAAAGATTTTAAAGGAATTGCAAAAAAAGTTATTCGTGTTGTATTAAATAATTTTGATACAAATTTTAAACTTATAGAAACTACAACAAGAAAATCAGAACAAAATAAAGAATATCTAATAAGAGAATTTAATAATCCAATTTTAAACTTTCAGGGCCCTAGAGCATACCTTTCTTTATTGAATAACAATTTATATTTACTGACTGGGACAGGAACAGTTTTATATACAGATATTAATAACATTTTTGAAAGAAAGAAACTTTCATTCAGTCCTATTAAATCCAATTTAAATGAACTTATTGCTTATGATAAGTTTTTTACTGATAGTAGTTATGGAACTAAGGGAATTAAGGTAATTAAAAATAAAATTTATATTTCATTTTCTAATGAGGTTAGTAAGGATTATTTTCAAACATCTATAGTAAGTGCCAACCTTAACTTTAAAAAATTAAAATTTTCATACCTATTTAAGCCAAAGCAATGTATTAGCCGAAAGAATGATTATGGAGAGTTTCAGCCAATCCAAAGTGGTGGAGCTATGTTTGATTTCAATAATGAATATTTGATTTTCACAAATGGAGAATTTAGATACAGAACATTGGCTCAAGAAAATGATTCCATATTTGGAAAAATATTGCTTATTAATAAGATTAATGGAGATTATAAAATAATCTCTAAAGGACATAGAAACTCACAAGGAATATTTTTTCAAAAAGAAAAAAATATTATTTTAAGCACAGATCACGGTCCCTATGGAGGTGATGAGGTGAATATTCAAAAAAATATTAATGAAATAGAAAATTTTGGATGGCCTATTTCCTCTTATGGAGAACATTATAAAGGAATGACACCAAAAGAAGCTTATATAAAAGCACCATTACATAAATCTCACAAAGAATATGGGTTTAAGGAACCCATAAAATATTATGTTCCATCTATAGGAATCACACAAATAATAAACGTTCCTAATGAATTTAACAATTTAGGCGAAAGTCAGTTTTTTGTCGCTTCGATGGGGTTTGGTAATGAAAAATCAGAAAGTATTCATCATTTAATTTTAGATAGTAAATATGAAAATATAACCTTTGAAGATCAATTAAAAATTGGTTCAAGAATAAGAGATATAATCTACTATAAAAATAAAAATGTATTTATAGCGTACTTGGAAAAAAAAGGTTCATTACTTGTAATTTCAAATTAGAGCAATTAAATTGATTTTAATTAATATTTAACTTAAAACTTTAAAACTAAATTTATAAAATATTTAATGAAAATAAAAAAAATTGTATTAGTTGTTTTTTCACGTGCTAATTACTCTACTATTAAAGGAATTTTAGCAGAAATAAAAAAAGACAAAAAGATTAAATATATTTTAATTGTTGGATCATCTGCTATCATTGAGAAATATGGATCTATACTAAAAATAATTAAAGACGATGGTTTTAAAACACGTTATATACTACAAAATCAAATTGAAGGTAGCACTACCAAATCAATGGTAAAAACTACAGGTCTAGCATTGTATGAACTGCCTGAAATTTTAGAAAAAGAAAATCCTGATTTAGTTTTTACTATTGGAGATAGACACGAAACTATTTCAACTGCTATAGCTGCTAGTTATATGAATATTCCTTTGGCACATACAATGGGAGGTGAGGTCACTGGCTCTATTGATGAAAGTATAAGACATGCAATAACAAAGCTAGCCCACATTCATTTTGTTGCAAATCAAGATTCTTTAAAGAGAGTGATTAAATTGGGTGAAAATAAATCAACTGTTTTTGATGTTGGTTGCCCCAGAATAGATAGTGTTCAAATGATTTTAAAATCTTATGATCCTAAAAAATGTTTTAAGGAAATTTCAAAACGTGGAAGTGGTCCATTAAACAATATAATGCACACTGATGATTACTTAGTTTTACTTTATCATCCTGTTACTACAGAATATCATGAAAACCATAAAAATTTTGAAAATGTATTAGATGCTTTTTTAAGTATAAACATAAAAAAAAAAATTATTTTATGGCCTAACGCAGATGCAGGTGCCGATCAGATTTCAAGAATTATAAGAGTAAAAAAAGAAAAGAACTTATTAGATAATGTTAAATTTTTTAAAAATTTGCCAATTGAATTATATGTTCCATTAATACATAGAGCCAAATGCTTAGTTGGCAACTCATCATCTGCAATTAGAGATGGAGCTTATATTGGTGTAAGATCAGTAAATATCGGCAATAGACAAAATGGCAGATTGGTTGGACCAAATATTATTTCATGTTCCTATTCTAAAAAAGAAATTATAAAATCAATAAACCTTCAAATAAAGAAAAAAAGAGCCCCTCAAAGTTTAATCTATGGAAAACCAGGTGCAGCTAAAAAAATAATGAAAATTTTAAAAAAAATAAAAGATATTAAAATACAAAAAAAAATTTCATATTAAGTATATGAAGAAAAAATTTCACAACATTATTATTGCTGAAATTGGCTCAAATCACAACGGAAGTATTTTGTTAGCAAAAAAACATATTCTTAGTGCAAAAAAAGCAGGTGCAGATTATGTTAAGTTTCAAATGCATATTGCTGAGGAAGAATCGCTAAAGAATGCACCTTCACCTGATTATTTTAATAAAGAAGATAGATTTAGTTATTTTAAAAGAATTAATTTTAACTTTGAAAATTGGAAAAAAATAAAAAAATATTGTATGACTAAAAAAATTGGATTTTTATGCTCACCATTCAGCATTAAAGCTGTAGATGTTCTGGAGAGATTAAATGTGGAATTATATAAAGTTCCGTCAGGTGAACTCACGAATATCCCACTAATTCAGAGATTAAAGAAAACAAAAAAACATATAATATTATCTACTGGTATGAGTGATTATGGAGAAATAGATCAAGCAGCAAAAATATTAAAAAAAAACTTTTCCATCTTGCAGTGCACTTCAATGTATCCATGCCCAATAAAAAAAGTAGGATTAAATGTATTTAATAATTTAAGAAAAAAATACAGATGTGAACTGGGTTATTCAGACCATACTCTTGATTATTCATCAGCATTTACGTTTGCTGCAAATGGGGCATCAATAATTGAGAAACATTTTACCCTTTCAAAAAAATTATATGGAAGCGATGCAAAACATTCAATGGAGCAAAAAGAATTTAAATTTTATATAAATACAATTAAAGATATTTGGATAATAAATAAAAGTTTTGTTGATAAAGATAAACTGACACCATTTAAAAAGATGAAGAGAATTTTTGAAAAAAGTGTTGTGACAAGTAAAAGACTAAAAAAAAAAACAATACTTAAGTTAAAACATCTAAATTTCAAAAAACCAGGAGATGGAATTAGAGCAGACATGTATAAAAAAATAATTGGAAAAAAAATTAAGATGGAACTACCCAAAGATACAAAATTAAAATATTCTCATTTCTATTAATGAATTACTTTCCAATAATTATATTTGGATATAATAGACCCAAGTTAGTTAAAAGTTGTTTATTATCATTAAAAAAATATGATAAACTCAAAAAACACAAAATATACTTTTTTTGTGATGGTCCTAAAAATGATAGAGACAGAAATTCAATCAGGAAAATTAAGAATATTTTAGATCTAGTAAATATTAAATTTTATAAAAAATATTTTCTAGAAAAGAATTATGGTTTAGCAAAGAATATTATTTCGGGAGTATCAAAGATATTAAAAAAAAATAAAGCAGCAATAATTTTGGAAGATGATTTGTACCTTAGCAAAAATGCAATCCCTTTTATAAATTTTTTTTTAAACAAAAAAAAAAATGATAAAAAAATTGGAAGTGTTAGTGCGTATTCCTATATACATAATGAAAAATTTATATTTAATTTTGATTGTTACTATTTAAAAAGACATTGTAGTTGGGCTTGGGGGACATGGTCTGATCGATGGAAAAATATAAAATGGGAAAGTAATTATGTAGTAAAACACTTTAAAAATAAAGAGGACATTAAAAATTTTGATGAAATAGGAAAAGATTTAAACTTATTATTATGGGCACAAAAAAATAATATAATTAATTCTTGGGCAATTAGATTTAATCAAAATTGTTCGAATAATAAATTACTAAGCTTACAGCCCAGATATTCTTTAGTAAGAAATAATGGGCACGGTAAAAATGCCACTCATCAAAGATATAAAAAAAATATACATATAAAAAATTTCTTCAGAGTAAGGTCTGATTTCTTTAAAAAGAAAATTAAAATTATATATGACAAAGAGATCAATCAAAGAATCAGATTAATGCATAAAAAAAGTATTAGGCTATTTATTTTTTATTGGGCCAGTAAATTAAAGATATTAAATTTTAAATAACTTTCATTCTTCTTGGTTTTACAAATTTATTTTGAAATAAACTACATTGAAAGTGTATTATATTATGATAAAGATAGAGTACGTTAAAACTACCAGTAATTTAGATTTTTTGGTAGAAGGAGCTATCGCCAGTTTAAATAAAATAAGACAATACTATTAAATAGTAACAGTTTAGAAAGCTTAGAAATTTACAATTAAACATCTGGAATTAATAATAATATATTAAAGAATATGAAAAATAAAACAACTTTAATCACTGGTGCTGCTGGATTTATAGGTTTTCATACCTCTCTTAATTTGTTAAAAAAGGGAAAAAGAGTAATTGGAATAGATAATCTAAACAATTATTACGCACCAAAAATAAAAAAAGATAGACTTAAAATATTATCTAAATTCAATAATTTTAAATTCCATAAAATAGACATAATTAATTTAAAAAAATTAGAAAAAATTTTTTATAAATCAAGCATAACTACTATCATCAATCTAGCGGCACAAGCAGGTGTTGCGTACTCCTTAACCAATCCTAAAAAATATTTTCTAACAAATTCGCTTGGATTTTTTAATATATGTCTGATTGCTAAAAAATATAATATTAAAAAAGTATTATTTGCCTCTTCTAGCTCTGTATATGGAGATAATCAAAATTTA
>Ga0209335_10001346_pt1 | contig 28226 bp, 8 predicted proteins | sample COG_09_FD_184753 | JGI IMG/M metagenome (GOLD analysis project Ga0209335, IMG submission 184753) | Pelagic Microbial community sample from North Sea - COGITO 998_met_09 (SPAdes) (version 2) | ecosystem: Environmental > Aquatic > Marine > Neritic zone/Coastal water | place: Helgoland, sampling...
CTTCTTCGTCTCTCCTCTTCTCGTTCTCTCTCCTCTCTGTCACTCGTCACCACCGTTTTCGCGTGCATCGCGCGCTGCGGATGCTCGTTCTTTCGTCTCATTTTCATTAGTAAAAGCAATTCAGGAGTGATGATTTATATCACACATCTGCGCGCGAATAATGAAGAAAAAGAAACGAACAGAAGAGATATTTGTGATTTTATGTACGAAAGCGCTGAAGGTGTTTTCTATTCTAAAATACATGAGTTCAGAAGTAAAACGATGCTACTGCTCCTCCGGACGACGACGCCACCGCGAGGCATCGACGCGCGTGGCCGAACGCTCTCGGTGCGCGCCGCGTTGTTCCGTTGTTGGTATTGGCGTCGACGCCGCCTCGTCGGCCCCGTTGGCCGACGGCGATGGAACGTCTCTGCAGTTGTTGCTGCTGCGGCGGCGGCGGCGGCGTTTGTGGAGCGGCTGTGTTTACTTCCTCGTCGTTACTTCGGTCGTATAATCGTTGGTTTCCGTTTTCCGTGCGTCTTTTACGGATCACGTCTTGGTTCGCCACGTCTTGAATCAAATTCTCGACGGCGTTTCTTCCCAAGCCGCACTCTTGTAAAGCGCGAAACAAGGAGTTTTTGGTATCGCCGCGATCGATGCGGAAACCTAAATCAATCATCCATGAGGCGACTCTTCGTATACTCGCGACGTCTTCGCGTTGGCCGTGGGCCCAGATGACGTGCGAGAACGTGCGCTCGTTTGGATTGACGTCGTAGTCTTCCATCATTTCGCGAACGACGCGTTCGGCTTCGCCGGTGTCGCCATCGGTACAATACGCCGCCACCACGGTGGTTAAAGGCACCACGTGCGGTTTGATTTTATACTCCTCCATTAACGATTTACACCGCTCTTCGGCCATCACCGGGTCGCACGCGCGCGCGTAGGCTTTGGCGACGGAGGCGATGACGAACGAATCGATTTTGATTTTGTTTTTATCTTTGCGCATGGCGGTGAGATATCGTTCGGCGTTTTCCGTGTCTCCCGAATTCGCCCAATACTCGAGAAACATCGTGTACGTTTGAACGTCCGGTTTTACGCGCATTTTCTCCATATCCCACGACCCTCCGCCTTGTAACTCTCTGAAAATAACCTCCGCCGCTCGAGGATTGCCCGATTTCAAGTACCCTTTCAACAGCATGTTGAAAATTGGTAACGACGGCGCCACGTTCGCCCATCGCATTTTCTCCAGCAGTTTTCGTCCTTTCCCGATGTCGTCGTTGTTGCAGTAGTAATCGATGACCATTCCGTACGACGCGGCGACTGGTTTCGTGACTAATTTACTCGCCATCTTCTCTAAATCGTACTTTTCATTGTTCCATCGTTCAATCACGGTCTCCGCTTCTTCGGGATCGTTGTTTTCTATGCATCCTTTTATGAACGCGTTGTAAGTCCGTTCCGACGGCACGACTAAATGCTTCTCCTCCATAATTCGCAACGTTCGATAAACCTTTCTATATTCCCCGTTCCTCGCGTACGCGTTGATAATCTCCGGATGCGTCGCTCGATTCGGTTTCGCTATTTTATCCTTCATCCCTTCCATATCCGGTCGATCGCACAAACCAATCTCCTCCACCCACGAATCCACGAACTGCATCGCCTCGTCCGGTTGATCATTTTCGCAGTACCCGTGCGCGATTGCGTTAAATATAGCCGCGTCGCAATCAAACTCCACTCTGGCTTCCTGATTGAAAATCTCTTCCGCCTCCTTCGCTTTATTCTGTTTCCCGAGCGCGCAGATCAAAGACGTGTACGTCTTCATCGTCGGTCGATGGCCGGAATCTTTCAGTTTCTTCAATTCATACCGCGGGTCGTCGTACGCGTATTCTTCTAATTTCGTTCTTGCAGTTGTCTTTTCTGTCGTCGTTAAACCTTCTTTTTCTTCTTCTTCTTCTTCTTCGTCCTCGCGAGACCAAGACGACGACGACGACGAAGCACCACCAAAACCAGCTTCTTCAAAATCCCTCCTCTTCGCCCGTTGTCCTCTCAACCGCCCTTTGTCGCTGTTGTTGTTGTTCTTATTCCTCGTTCTCGTCGTTAAACTCGTCTTCTTCCCGATCGTAATCATCCTCTGCGTCGCTTTGTGCACCGCAAAACACGACGCGTTTCGCGCGCATTTTCTGCATCGAAATCGTTCGTCGTGATACGCTAAGTGCGATTTGTCCTGCGGGTTTCTTCTTTTCTCTTCCAAAAAGTCTTCCTCGTTCTCGTTCTCTGTCTTCTTCATCGGCGTCTCTCCTCCCCGAGGACGATCTCGTCGAGGGGACGACTTCCGCTCGTCCAGCATCTCTCTCCTCTCTCTCGCGCTCTTTTCTCTCGTCTTTTCCCTTTGAGACGATATCTTTTTTGCTTTTGCTTCATTTAGGTATTTAGGGTGTTAGAGTAAGAAGTTCTACTGCGTAAGTGCGCATCTCGTACTCAAATTTTGCTCGATGAGTGCTTCTTTCGTACTCGTCAGTCTGTACGGCTTACTCTTTAAGTAACTTGTTTTTCGAGAGCTTTCAAGTGCTCCATTATATCCATATCTTTTAACAGACTTAAAATGTTGCACTCGAGCGTATCTGTCGTCGTCGGGGCATCCTCGGTGGTCAGAGCGCCCGGCATTCCTCGTCGCCGAGAAGAGAAAAGCAGTAGGAGTGACGCCGCGAGTAAAGGATGCGTCATCGGTCGGTCGTCGTTCGTTGGAAGGTGCTCGACGTCGTCGTCGTCGTCTCGTTCGGATTATCTTTCGCACAAGCGGCAGAGGAGGAGTAGGACCAAAGTGAAGACGACGGGCGAGGGCGAAAGGAGTCGCGACGAGAATGCGAAGAATAAAAACAGAGTTTGGAACACGACGAAAGGAATCGCGGAAACCGTGGACGACGACGCGGAAGAAGAAGAAGAAGAGTGCGGAAGCGAAGACGAGGAGTGCCAGGAAATCGCAGACCACCTCAGGCTGAAATCCGGGGTGCTCTTGGACGACGTTTTACCGATCGGGACGCCGATACAAAAAGTAGCAGTAGAAGAAGGCGAAGGAATGAGAGTAAACGGAGGAGGAGGAGGCACAGAGGTGATGGTGGATCCAATCGTGCAAGAGCAAGTGGAGCGGGCGAACGAGAAGCGGATCGATCGAGGGTTGGGGCAACGCAGAGCGCTGTCGGCGGAGACGAGGTCGAGACCGTTCGTGCCTTTAGGAGGGGAGGTGTTGCACTTGGCGTGGATGAGAGAGTACGACGAGACTGGGAAGTTTACCAAAGAGGAAGGGGAGGCGTATCGGGAAACGATTAAGAGTTTGTTGTCGCACTATACGACGCCGGCGTGGAAAGTGACGAGCGTTTTGGACGGCGTCGCGAGAGGGTGGTCGGACGTGGTGTTGGATTTAGGCGCTGGGTTTAATTGTCGTTTGCAAAGACACTCTGAGTTTGAAACGTTAACGCTGAGTGGTCCCGGGCGATTGCAGGATGAAATTTCGGCGCCGATTAAACCTTGGAGTTGGTTGTTGCCGACCAATTGGTTGGCGGATATTCCCGGGAAAGTATTTTTGATTCAACATTTCGTAGTCAGGTTAGACCGAGAAACCTTCGCGGAAACGATAGACAGAGAGACGTTGAATGGAGAGTGGTTGACGTTGAATGGAGTGGCGGATAAAAATAGTGCGCACGATCCGAGCGAGATTGTCGCGGACGCCGGCGTGGTTTCCAACGATTTACAGCGGTCCCGGTCGTTGTTCGAGGACGTGGACTTATCGAGCGACGCGAACAGTAGAACGGCGTTGAGACAATTAGAAGCCGCGAGGCAAGCGTTAGCATCGAGAGTCATGTCCAGAGACTCGTCGTATTTCGAAGACCCGTTGACGACGACGTCGAGTACGAAAGGCGCGTCCAAAGAAACGTTTCGAGATAGCGAATTGGATTGGGAAGTGGGCGCGTTTGCCGGCGCCAGTCTCGGAGACGGCGCGAAGATTTACGTCAACTATCAACTCGACGAGGACGGTGGCACGCAGTGTTTAGTCACTGTCCCACCGGGGAAAGAAACTTTCGATCGCGCCATGCGTCAAATCCAACGCTTGACTATTATCGAGCAGTATCGATTGCTGATTCTCTCTCGATTACCGAAAGCCAAAGCAAAACGACAAGCGTTGGCGCAATTGCAAATCCAATACGATACCGTTTCCTCGGTGTTGAGAAAATCGAGAGCGTCCAACACGGATTACCGCAATCAACAAGAAATGTTAACGCAAGTCGCGGACCTCGAATCCGCCGTCGCCGACGTCGTAGCGAAAACGCGCATGCTCGCGCTCTCCGCTCAAGCGTACCAACAAATCATCGAGCTTAAATTTACCGAAGCGCAGTTGAAACGATTGAGCTATAGCGCTCGATTCCTTCCTCTCTTCGTGAAAAAACGCTTAGACCCGGCGCTATCCACCATCTTCTTTGCCTCAGAACAAGCCGAAATCCTCTCCGCGGCGCTCTCCAGAACGACAAACTTGATCCAAGCCGCCGTCGAAGTCAAACTCCAACGCCTGAACGAATCCATCGCTTTATACGGTTTAATCTTCACCGTCGCCTCGGTCGGGTTGGGTTTATTGCAAGCCTGGAGAATCGGCAATTTAGGCTGGCTCATCAATTTCACCAAAACGTGTTTCTTAAAGACCATGGCGTGGATATTATCGAACTTTGGCCATCTTTTCGAACATTTTCACATATACGGGTTGGCGTAAAATGAATGAAAAATCAGCTTTTCGGCGGTAGCCTCGGCGGCGGGAACGACAACAACGCCAAACCGAGTTTCACATGTACATTGCGCGCGCATACCACACACACAAACACACAGAAAGACAGACAGAGAGAGAGAGAATGAATGTAAACATCGTTGGTTTGTAATAATACTACTCTCTGGTAGTAGTACTACGCGGTATGCTTCAAAAATACTTCTTTTGTAAAGAGCAGGCAAAAAATCTGTCTTTTTCGCGAGCGTTCTGGGCCACGAAAACGACTACGTCACACGTGGCTTTAACTACCTCACTACTCCTCACGCACGTAACACTAACAACAACACTAATCAAAATGTTTTCTCTCTCTGCCGCTCAATTTGCTTCCACGGCATCCTCTGCCTCTCTCCGATCGTCGCAAAAATCGACCAAGAAATCCGTTCGCTCGTCTTCGATGATCGTGAAGAACACCGCGTCGATGGACGAGATGGATTCCACGACGACGTCATCATCATCATCCGACATGGTTGACATCGACTCCGCCATGCAACGCGCGGAATCACCGACGATGAACAACGGACAAACGTACTCGGAAAACAAACCGGAAACGTTCAAGGAAATAATGGGCTTCGCCGGGTGGGCGCCCGAGGTGATCAACTGCAGAGCCGGGATGGTGGCTTTCGTTGCCGCCATGGGGGCGGAAATGCAATCTTACAACCACGAGACGTTCGGCGCGCAATTGCACGACCACGTGTTTTCCCTCGTTTTTGCGAGTTTATTGATCACCGCGGCTTCGTTTATGCCGTCGATGCAAAACGCGGAGAAGTACACGTCGAAGCCGTCGTCCAAACCGTACGGGATTTTTACCCCGGAAGCTGAAATCACGAACGGCAGAATGGCCATCATTGGTTTGGTCGCCGCCACGGTCGCGGAGAAAGTTATGGGCCACGGGATCTTCGCGTAATTAGAGTTCGTATAAAAACAAAATATCATTTAGTAAAAGTTCTTTTTTTGTAATTACTGCTGGCTACAATTTGTATATATCTATTGTTTCATCATCATCTTTATCTTTCCCTCGGTTTCGCCTCGAATGTCGATCTTTTCGTCGACGTGAAAATTAGTTCGTCTTCTTCGTGTTTCCCATCGGAGCCGCATCGCTACTACTCAAATCTTCTGGATCCTTCCCGGTGACTAAATACTTAAGCGCGTTCCTCACGATCATTCGCGCCCAGTAGACGTTCAACATGCTCGGAATCGGCAGCGTGGTAAACGCGACGATTTTCTCCCCGACACTCAACGCGTTCCAGGAGCCAAAAATGAACGCCTTCAACATCAAAGGAATCACCAACACTCGGACGCCAAGAAACAACGGAATCCAGGCTAACCCGTTCAAGACGTAAAAAGCGCTCTTTTCTAACTTGCATTTCAACAAAAACCATCGAGTGCTCATGTTCGAATTCGTCACTTCGCTCACGAGAAAGAAATTGACGAAATAGACGCACCGCCCGGCGAGAACGGCGTACGGCCAAATGCAAATAGAAAACACGTGATGGACGATGAATAAATAATACGCCTTCTTGCCACCGTACGTGGCCTGTTGCCCTTTCGGATCTTCCAACATCACCGCTAAATCCCACGCCATGTACCCCAAACTTAAACCGCACGCCCGAACCGTATCCAACGAAGCGCGATGCACAAACTTCGTCCCATCGCCACCATCAAACGTCAATATCGCCGGCAACGCGAACAAGGTCACGAAAAACGCCGGAAAGTACGTGTCCATGTTCGTGTGCCAAATCTTCTTATCCGAATCAGACACGCGCGCCCAATACTTTCTGAAAATTTTCGGCGAAAGCAACACGCTCGATACCGTCGCGCACAGGCAAAAAGTAATCGCGAACAACACGTACGCGAAAAATATGCTCGCGACTTCTAAACTCGCGTCATTCTTTCTCAATTTTAACGACGGTAAAACCTTCGTCAGTACCATCGCACTTTTTCCTCGAAAGTGTTCCTCCACGAACAGTTGCACCGGCAGTTTCACGTGCCGGTCGATGTGGTCCAAGATTGTGTTTCCAATTTTAAAGAGTACTCCTGTTGGTATCATTATCGATGAGTTTAAAAGACTCACACCTTTTATGCGCGCGTAATACGTGACGGGCTCGATGCTCTCTGATATATTCTCTACCAGTCTTGGAGGAGCGCAAAACCAGCGCGTCTTTTATGCAGAGAGAGAAAGAGAAATTTGCTTTGACTTTCCCAAGAGTTTAATTTGTCACAACACCTCACGGGAAAAACATTCTTCACTCTGAACCGTCGTCGGAGAGGGACAGAGAGAGAGAGAGAGAGTTACGACGACGACGACGCAAAGTTGATTGATTAATGCGCAATCTTGAGAAAGGGAAAAGAGCGTTTTTATTTCTGGTTCAGCGTGTATCATCACAACAACATAAACAACAACACTTTAACACCTTCAGCAGTCGGAGCAACGCAAAGAGGATGCCGCCGCCGAAAAAGAAAGAGGAACACCTACCACTCACGGCCGCTCGGTTCGGCCGAGTGAAGAATACTCTGAAAATGGGCATCGTTGGTTTACCGAACGTCGGGAAGAGCAGTTTGTTCAACCTTTTGACGAAGACAGCGCTCGCCGCGGCGGAGAATTTCCCGTTTTGTACCATCGAACCGAACGAGAGTCGGTGTCCTGTTCCGGACGAGCGATACGAATACTTGTGCAACCTGTGGAAACCGCCGTCGATGTACCCGGCGTTTTTGCACGTGACGGATATAGCGGGGCTTGTTCGCGGCGCGAGCGAAGGCGCGGGATTAGGCAATGACTTTCTTTCGCACATACAAGCTGTGGATGGGATTTACCACGTCGTGCGAGCGTTCGATAGCGACGAGGTGATACACGTGGACGACTCCGTCGACCCAATACGTGATTTAGAAACTATCAACCACGAGTTGTGCGCGAAGGATTTAGCGGCGTTGAAGAGAGCCATTACGGACGAGGAGAGAGACGTGAAGAAATCAAACGGGATGAAATTGTCTCAGCTTTTTAAGGATACCATGGCGAAAGTCGAGCAGATGTTATCGAACGATTTACCTATTCGGTCGGGAGAGTTTAGCACTCCAGAAATTGACATGATCAAAATGAAACTCGGGAATTTGATCACCACGAAACCGATGATCTATGTTGTCAACCTGACGAAGAAGGACTTTATTCGGAAGAAAAACAAATGGTTGGTAAAAATTCACGCGTGGATTAAGGAGCACGGCGGAGGGACGATGATTCCAGCGTCAGTCGAATACGAGCAAGAAGCGTTCGATATAGGCGAAGAAAATTTAGAAGCGTTTGAAAAAGAAAACGAAGGCGCGAAGTCAATTTTGCCGAAGATGATAGTTCAAGGCTACAAAGAGCTGAATTTGATATACTACTTCACCGCAGGCGAGAAAGAAGTGAGATGTTGGACAGTGCAAGAGGGCGCGTTGGCGCCGCAAGCGGCTGGGGTGATTCACACGGATTTTGAGAGGGGCTTCATCAAAGCAGAGGTGTGCTCGTTTGAGGATTTCAAGTCAATCTCAACGACGAATTCGATGGCGGAAGTGAAAGCCGCCGGGAAGTACAGACAAGAAGGTAAAACTTACGTCGTTAAAGATGGCGATATCATTCATTTCCAATTCAACGTCACGGCGGCGAAGAAGAAATAAGAAGAAAGTAAAAACGCATGCATAAATAATATGAAATAAAATATACACACGGCTAAAAAGACCCCCTCTTCTATGACTAATTATTTCATCTCTCTACTGTTGTTCGTTGGCTCGAACGCTCGAGACTAACTTCAATTTTGCCGCCGCCATAGCGTTGTGCTCGTCCAACTGTTTCGAGTACTGATTAACCTGGTTAAAAATCAAATACGTTTCCAATCTGCTCGGTTCGTTCTGCGTTCTCGTGTCTGGATTTTCTTCGCTCAGCGGCGCCAGCCCGCTCTTTTCTCTCTGCGCGTTCTCCGCTTTCCTCTTTTGCAACCACACGTTCTTTTGTTGCTGCAACCGATGGTTCGCTCGATGATAATACGCCACTTTTTGCTGTTCGCTCCCTAAATCGTCCATTGACTCGCTCAAAAACTCCAAACTTTTCGTCGTGAACGTGTTCGCGTTCAAGTGTAATCGATTCAAATCTTCCTCGGTTAATTTATTCTCGTCTCGTTCAATCTTTCCGTCTGCGTTCGCGTCCAACTGCTTCATCATCGCGCTGACCAACACCGAATTACTCACCACCATCGGTACCTCCTCGATTACGTCGCTCCATTTCAGTCCTCGATCCTTAATCTTGCTCGTTTCAAATTTTCCGTTCACTTCTTTGTGCGTCTTCAAAAACGCATCCGTCAAGCGAATAGCTTTCAATCCAAACTGGCCATCCGAATCGTTCACCGTAGGGTCGTAAATTATACAAACGCACCTCTCAATACTCTCCGCGTAATCAATAAACGTTTCGATCAACTCTTCGGTAAAATACGACCCCATAGTCGTCGATTGGTACCACCCGACTGTGTTATTGTCCACGTTCACCTCTCGCAACATTCGCATCATCTCCAACTGATAATGCGCCCCTTCTTCCTCCTGAATGTCTTCGTTAGTGTTGTTATTCTCCGAAGACGATTGCGACGGAAACGGAAACGAACTCGTCACCTCTAACGTCGACCCGACGTCCAAACCGAGCAATTGTCCCGTCACTAACGACGGTTGCGAATCTCGCGCGTGCTTCGCGATTTGCAGAATCACCGAGCCGTCGATCTGTACCGAATGCAACGGAGGCGTTTCCGGGACCGATGCTTTTTCCTTCTCCGCCGCGGGTTTCGACGCCAACGCCGCGAACGAAGAGGACGACATTTTATCTCTCGCTGCTGCTGTTGCTCTCGATAGAGAGATTCTTTTTCTTCTTAAGTCTGGTTTTGTTTCGTATACCTCTCGAAAGATGAGGATGTGATGAGGAAAGCCCTGATTTTGTGGCGCTTCAAATTGTCACAAATGATGGAAAAAGACAAAACAAGAAGAGAAAACAGAAACTACTTTTTCACTCTTTTATTAGTACGTTTTCTTTTATATAAATACGTGTGTGTGTGCGCGCGCGTGGTTTCTCTCTCTCTCTCTCTCTCTTTCTCTCTCTGAACTCTTTTCTCGGGTCGATTTTTTTTCTCTCTTTGCGTGTTCGCTCGCTCGTTCGTTCTTTTACGCGCGGTTCTTTTTTAACTCGTTCGCGACGCGATCGATGAATTGTTCGGTCGTCGCGCCGGACGGGCCGGATAAATCTCGCGTCCCTTTACCTTCGCGGAAGAGTTTGTGCATGATGTTTCGAATGCTCGTGGTGAAATCGACCATTTTTTTGTGGTTTTCTTTCGTGTCGTGGGTGAAACTGGCGTGGTTCATGGCGCCGATGAGACCTTCGACCATGCCGAGTGGATTTAAGCTCGTTTCTTCGCCTCGTAAGCGCGCTTCGTCCATATCGGTGACCGTGCCGTGAGAAGCTTCGAATTCTTTGATGTACGTGCCGTCTGGAGCGACACCGACGAGGTTGGAGGTGATGAAACCGGGTGATTTGTGCATTTGCGCCAACTCGTCGGTCAAGACGTCGCCGTCGTAGTTGTGCGCAGCCATGCCAAAGTTCCCTTGGGTCCATTGGACCAATTTCATCGTCGCGGCGTCGGAGAGGAGATGCACTAACTCGGCGTCTTTCTCGGCGACGATCTTTTGCGCGATAAATTTCGCTTTGAAGTCGCTGTCGTAAACGTCTTTCATGATTTTCCAAAACGGTTCTTGCCATTTGAAGACGGTTTTCTTCGTGACCACGTACGGTTTTACGCCAGCTTCTAAACACCTCTCGAAGAAAAACTTGGCTAAATTGTGGACGTTATCGTACGCGTTATCGTACGTCACCACCGCGGAAATTTCGTCTTTGCACTCTCTCTCGTCCACCACAATCTCCTTCCCGGCGTCCGGCCCGTCCTTCGGGATGAACGTCGTCTTCAACGTCCCTCTCCCAACATTCTTCCATCCAGCCGCGTACTCCCCGCCCACCGCGTGTCTCTCAAACAACACCGGACCTTTATACCCCAACTCAATCCCATCGATATGAATCGTATCCCTAGAAATAGTAATCCCATTCCACCCTCTTCGCATGGCGCCGTTCGGCGACCCCCACGTCTTCTTCAACCCGAGTCGCTTCACTTGGTCCGCCGTCGGCGTAATCGTCGGCTCTTTAAATATCGCTTTCAACTTAAACCCAGCCGTAACGACGTCTTTCAACACCTGGTCGTTCGTCTCGTCCCTATTTTTCGCGCTCAAATCAAAATGTTCCCACTTTGAAGTATCCACCGCGGGCGCGATCCATTTTTCCTTGACCAGGTCCATCACGTATTTCGTCATCTCTTCGCCTGCGACGTACACCATCGGCGCGGCGACCAAGAGTTTTTTTTCAGAAGAAGACGCGTACGATCGCGCGATCACGCTCGACGCTTCTCGAAACCCAGATCGACGGCGACAACCAGTCGTAGCACTCGTCACAGTCGCAGTAAAACACCGAGAGGAAGAGGAAGAGGACACGTCGTGAGCACCGCGACGCCGAGTCCACGTTCCCGAAAACGAAGTCATCGTCGAACCGTTATTACGATTGTTGTGATTGTTGCGCGAGAGCGGCGGCGTTGTTTGCGCGAAGGCAGAAGAAGAAAAAGACGCCGACGACGATGCGACGAGGGTAACGATGCTCTTCGTCGCGTTCGTCCTCGTTTTCGATGATAACGGTGATGATGATGATGTCGTCGTGATCATCTTCGCAGAAGCAATCGCTCTTCTCGCCGCCATGATGCTCGAGAGTGATAAAAGTTGATTTTTTTTTTGCGCTTGTTTTTTATGAAAACAGAAGAGTTTTTTGAAAAAAATCGCACTTACGATTTTTTTTGCAAAACAGAGCAAAAAGCGCCATAAAACACTTTAAAAACGACCACTACACACGCACACGCTTTAAGTTTCTTTGCGCGCTTTTCGCGTTTGGAGATTTGTTCCTTTTAAAACTCAAAGTTGGGGAGAAACGACTCTCTCTGCTCTTTCTCTCTCTCTTTTTCTCTTCTTTAGCCGCGAGAAAAGGAGCACATCGCGACGAGAACACCGCGAGAAGAGCACAAATCATCATCAGAATACGGTTATATCATCACATCACGCAGAGAGAACATTTCACGCAGAAGAGAGATTTGAGTCAAAAGAAACATGGGGAAAGTGGCGAAACCGGCGCGCACTTTCGACGCGGTGCGCGTGTTCTCTCTCATCGCTTTTCTTTAAAGTCGTTTTCTTCGTTTCGTTCTTCTTTTTTCTTCTCTCTCTGACGGCGTTTTCTCTCTCTCTCTCTCTTGAAACACAACGAACAGTCCCCGCGAATGTCGGCGTTGATTGCGAAAATCTTGTCGTACACAACAACCGACGACAAAAACGCGTTGACGACTTTGGACGAGAAGGACATGGGGGGAGAAGAAGAAGAACGTCATGTTCACGATCGCGTCGTCGATATCTCGAGCGCAATCGCGGACGATTTGAGCCCGCAATTCGTTTGGCACTTGGGGAAAGGCGAGTTTTTACACTGGGTGGATGTGTTTAACGCGTTTGACTCGTATTTGTCAAACGCGACGAGTGGTTTTACGACTACGACGGCGAAAAAGGATTCAAAAACGCATTTTTCGGCAACGAGGATAGCGCACGAAGCGGCGCCGAATTACATCTCCAAGACAGACGTGTGCTCGTTTTTGATCGCGTGCGGGGAAGGAGCGAGAGGCGGGGATGGCGGAAGCGGTGAAAATGCCGAGGAGGGCGTAGACGACGACTCGCGACAAAGACGAGAACGACGAAAAAGGGATTCGATGAAAAGGAAGAAGACGTTGCTGTGGATTTTGCGATGTACGCGCGCAATTTTAGACGAGTGCTGGAATAAGCACGTGTACAATTCGTTGGAACAATTGACGAAGCTTTTACATCACGAAGATTTTGAAGTCGCGTACGAAGCGCTGCTGACGATTCACTCGGTTGCGAAGAAAACGCCCGGCACAAGAGTGAATAGGTTTGTGCCGTGCGATGGGTTGACGATGCGGTTGTTAATTTTGGCGAGAATGAACGATTACGATGAGAATGAGAACAAGCAGAAGAACGAGAAAAGAACAGAGGTGCAAAACTCATTTCCAGATTTGAAAGTTGATTTCCTATTCGGCGTGGATAACGAAGACGGCATTCAGGACGGTCAATCTTCTGTATTCGACGTCTTAGACGAATCCAATGTCTCGCGCATGTACGAAATCGTCGAGAGTATCGAGGAAGGAGGTGAAGTAGATAGTAGCAAACCCGAAAATGCCGTTGAAGCGGTCATAGATAGCCGACTCCGCGTCCAAGAAGAAGGGTTCAATAAACGGACTAAACTTCAAGAAGAAGTGTTTGAGAAGCTCTGGACTCTTCGATGGTCGTCGTTTGCAGCGAGAGATGCGCAAACAAACACGCACTACCTAAAAGACGCGCGAGTAAACGTCGCAAACCTCGCACTGGCGACTCTACTGCAATTCGGCGATTCAACGGAAGATGTTTCGTATGATTGCAACTACACTCCCACGAAAAAGCCGATTCCGTCACAGGAGATGAGGCGACTGGTTTTTCAGACGTCAACGATGCAAGAAAAGGCTTCGGAACTCGTTCAACAACTCGACGATAGAATAACAAACATTAAGAAAAACACACACAACAGTAATAGCGAGCCGCCGCTGCCGTCTTTAGGAAGAGGAAGAGGAGAAGACGCGGGGAGTGATTTTAGTACCGACGCGTCAGTAGCTGCATGGGCAATTTCGGCTCTTGTAAACGAACGAGATACATCTTCCGCAGCCGTGGAAGTTTTGCGCACGCACAAGTCTGCAACGATCTTGGAGAATTTATTCACTATTTCAGTGGAAAAACTTGTGAACGCGCCAGACCTTTCGAAGAAATATTTCGATACGGCAACGGACTCTCCAGAAGAGAGAGGAAGAGGAAAGAAGTCGACTAAGAAAAACACGGGAACAGAAGAAAGTTTTCGGTATTTTGACATTTCAAACAGCGAAAGCATAGAAGCATCTACCCTTGCCGAAGCAGCTTTCGCACTTCTCGCGAATCTTAGCACGATTGCGACAGGCTGCAACGTATTACGCGATGCAAACGCGCTCGAACCGCTCTTGAAGTTGTTCGAGCACGAACGCAGCGACCATATACCTTTCGTAGCTATATTTGCACATTCGCTAGAAATGATATTAGATTATAACGCGGATTCGAACAGAATATTTCGTGAGTCCGGCGGCGTTGCGTTACTGTGCTTGAGGCTACGCCAAGAAATTGAAACGTCTCTGAAGGAATACGACAAGATTTGCGAATCACTCAGAAGCGCGGGCGCTTCGATGAAAAATAGAGAGAATAAGAACGATGCAAAGTTATTGTCTGTCGCTAATACTGATTCACATGCGGCGCCAGGTTCTGGCTCAAAGCGCAAGAAGTCGCACGTCACGTCAGTAGATGATGACAAAGAAAGTACTCCATCACAAAGACGGAAATCTGGCGACGGCACCAGCGTGGATATTGTTGAGAAAGCCACAAAGGGAGAAGGCCTAACAGCGAATGATGTCGTTCTACCGAGTTACGTCGCCTATAGCCGCCGCGTGTTGATAAAAGCGTTAACACGTGCCTTGGCGTTTGCAATATTCGGTCCAACGGTTCCTCAGGATGCTTACGCAGCTGGTCTTGATGGTCCCAATGGGCTCAACAAAGCTATGCGTCTGGTTTTTGATAACGCTCAGAAATTTGGGGGAAGTGGCGTGACAACATTCGCTTCTTTAGTAACCGATTACCTCAACCACGATCCAACGTGCTACGTCAAACTCGAAAGTGCGGGAGTTTTTGATGCTTTATTTAGCGCGTTAGAAAATGAATCCATCGCGAATAACTCAAAAGTTTTGTGCGTTGCGCCTCAAGTCATATCGGCAACGTGTCTGCACAAAGATGGGAAGAAGAAAGTAATCAAGCGGGGCATACTGTCAAAGGTCATGTGTCCAGCTTTCACGAAGCAAATTTATCAAAAAGCTTTGAGTGCCCCAGACGTAGCCACCGCGATCGGAACGAACATAGATGAGTTATTAAGACACGTGCCTGATCTTCGCAAGGACGGCGTAGAAATGCTCTACAAAATTTTTGACGAGATCCGGAAAACGTGCGAAAAGCGCTGCGAATACTGCAAAAAATCACCTCATGCATCAAAATCACCCGTGAGCGCTTGGCGAACGTGTCTTGCCGTTCCAAAAGATGATACCAAAGGTGAAGCCAAAGGTGAAGATGCGGAGATTAGAGTCATTGAGCTGTGTTCGGAATGCGATATTCGCAAAAAGCCCGAGGAAATGGCCAAGCGCGGATGGCTCATACTGCCACCTTTACCAGATTTAAACTCAGATGACAAAAATAATGCGGAGTCAGGAAATAACTCTTCGTTACATAGATATCATCATAACGAGCGCAATAAAGCAGTAGTAGCGCGTGGAAAATTTCTTCACGACCTCATTCTGCATGCGACGCGTCTCTTGGAAGGTATCGTGCAGACAAATGAGCTCGTCCATCGTTTTTTAGCGTACAGACCAAATTCCAACTCACAAAGTATATTCGAGTCGAATTTGAGCGGAGTTGAAGTACTTACTAAAATTTTTGTCTCGAATAATCTGCCAAATATGTTTCCAACATCGGTTGCTGGGAATAACTTTTCGAGTTTACTGCGTAAATTGGCATTAAGAGTCCCAGAGGATTTCTGTTCTGCCTTTGATGCGGCGTTGAATTATGTTTTGATAGATTTTGAAGCGAGAAATAAAGACTTCAATGAGTCCGGACTGAGTGAAATGTCTAAGTTGGGGGAAGTCGATAGCGAATGCAGAACTGATCGCTTTCGCGAAATGAATTCCATTTGTAAACGTTTGGAGAATGCCACAAACTTCTTTTCGACGATGATCCGAACGTTTCCAGTAGCTTTGGGCTCCTTTTATCAAAGGCTTCTCGATCTTTGTCGCGCTCACGGTGGCGCACTCTCTTCCATCGACTTTTTAAGGGGTCACTTAATTCTAGTGGACGGAGAAGTTAAATACGACGATTCTACAAGCATTGCGGCGTTTCGGAACGCCGAAACGGCTCGATGGACGCGGGAATCGTTCCAGCGGCTTAAAGGAGCCATTGTCAGTGCATTTGTCATCATAGCACGACCGGCACCCGCGACTCCTTCTTGGGTGCGTTTAAGTAGAGAGAAATCTAAAGTATACGAGAGGACACAATGGACCTCCGTGGCAACAATTTTGTTGCAAATAGAAGACATAATGTTTCAGAGCTACGAAGAAATCGCGAAAGTGAAAAGAGATGTTCGCCAATACATCGATAAGAGACAAAATTTGCAGTTGGGTGATGGTGATAACTTTCCATGCACTTCTCTGTTCATATTCAGCGAAATTGAAGAATATGTACGCGTAGTTACCTCCGTTCTCGGATACTCTACTGAGCGCCGAGATAAGAGCCGTCGAGCCTTTGCCCCGGCAATCGTTCTCGCACGAAAATATGGCATCATTGATCTTATTTCGCGCGCTATTCTACCTGAAGTTATAGAACTCGGAGTTTTATTAACACGTGTTTCTGTCACGGAAACAGAAATCGTAAAGGCGCCGCCGAACGGGCAGATTGTGGATGCGTGTCTGCATAGCGCAAATATCTGCATCTCTACCATAATTTCTTTCTTTGAGAAATTATCGAACCTCCAAGCGTTTCCAACAATGATTACTAGATGTGAATTATATACAGCGGCATCTATTCCGATAACAGTGGACTGGGAATTATTGCTTAGTAGACTTGGAGAGCTCGGCGATGAAAGCGACGGCTCCAAGAACAAATCGAACAAATCGAAAAAGCAGAAAAGACATAAGATTGATTTTGAAAATGCAAACGACTGCGATTATTGGGTGAAAGAGCTCGAGAATCGCATGATGCAAGACGGCTGGAATATTCTTGGCCGCTCTTTCCGGGCGGCATACACAACGGAGGAAGTCTCTAAGCGATTGGGAAAATGCAAGATGCCTGAAGATTTGGGTGTTTCTTTGCACGAAGAGTGCGCTCACGTCGCATTTACAATTGAACGTGCTATATCTCGCGAATTTAATGTAAACGAAGATGGAAAAATTGATGCTATTCAGCCCCAGCTCTCATCGGTGCTTTACGCGAAAGATGTGCTCGTCAGAATCTTCAGAATACTCGCGCGATGCTTTCGCGGAACGCAGCAGGGTGGAACAGGATTCTACGAACGAGGATTGTGCGAATGTATCGAACACAACGATATAGCTAAGTATTTGGACGAAGGAGAAGACAGACAGAGGGAGCAGTCCTTGCTCCGCGATAAAGCTATTAATGATGTGGAAATTTCGCCGGAAACGTTGCAGCTCATCGTAGAGATGGGTTTCTCGGCGCGTGCTGCTCAAATGGCGGTAATGCGACTACGCGAAAGAAGTCGCACCGAAGAAATCAACGCGGAAACAATCGCTGAATATTTGCTTGCGCACCCGGAGATACAGGAAGAAGCAAACAAACATCAAAACTCGAGTAATGCTGCAACTGATGCATCCGATGGTAAAAATGACAAAGTGGCAAAATCAAAGAAAAAGATAGGTTCTCCAAAAATGAGGAAAGACTCTTCATCTGGCGAAGACGATTCGCTCTCTAAGCCTTTGGAGGAGCGTCTGAGAGAGCGAGTTCCAGAACTCACTGAATCTCTGTGGAAAATTCTTTGGCTAAAGACACATAGTGTGGCACTTGTAAAATCGAACATCGAAGTTTCAGCGAAGGATGAACAAGAATGTGAGGACGACTCTGCTTTGCTCTTTGAATTTGTCGAAGTGGTTTGCGATGCCTTCCTCCTCGATGTAAACGAAGCGAAAATAAACGACATCCGTCGCAAGTCTGTCGCTAAAATTATCATGAAGTCACCATTTAAAGGGTTTCCAGAAGCGCACGTCACGAACGAATTGCTCAGTAAGTACCTTGAAGCGTCACCTGCGAAAGAGTTGGGTAAGTTAGGTATACCACTGTATAATGATGTGTTGATAGATGCGATTGTTGGGATCCAACAACAAGCCATGTTGCTGCTTTGCTCGCGAGATTCAAACTTTCGAGAAATTTTCCAAGAGATGAATGGATTGGCAGTTGAAGACTACTTGAAAAGAATCGAGATACTTGTGGAGCACTCGCACGTTTCACTTTCAGGTCGCGAAAAAGCAACCAATATCGTTGCCGCATCACCTTTGTGTCGCTTTCGGAAGATTGTTCAAACGACCATAATGGTTCTACACATGTACGCTCAGTGGCTACCGGCAGAAAGTGGTATGTCCTCTCCACTAAATGGACCATTTTCTGATGCTAGCTCTCTTGGTGGCAATGTTAGCGCGTTTGCGAAAGAGATAGGTATAATCGGCGGCCGACCGTTTGGTTCTGTCGCCAAAGCTGAGCAAAAACGCATCATCGAGTCGCTCGATGCCATACTTCGATTTTATGCGTGGGCGCAATCGCCGAATGTCTATGAAAAACAGATGTATTCGCCGCCGACTATCAGTCCTTGTATTCCCACGGTTTTTGTCGATAGCGATGCTGCGATTGAAGCGACGAGGTGTCCTCTTACGAGAAAAAAATTGCACGAAATTCGTCAACCCGTACGATTAAAGGATAAAACGTACGAAAAGAGCGCGTTGCTTCATAAATATAATCTATGGTGTGCAATATCTGGGAGTTCAACTCTCGAAAGCTACGATCACGTGCGTCTCCTTGGCAAGGATATTCCAAACGATCACAAGGGCCCTTTTAAGACACCAGACGGAGAAACGCACGACAAGGTCGAAGTAGAAAAAGCACTCGTGACTTGCGATATCGAAGCTGCAAACTTCAAGGCCAAGTTTTACAGTAAGGTGCCTAATGCCAATAACCCAGGTACATGCGCTCCTCAGATTCAAGCCGCGTTGACACTGTTGGAGCATTTTACAAAATCCTATGAAAACGTGACAACTTGGCTCAGTAATAATAAGCGCAAAGAAGCACCAAATATACTTCTACCCAAATTGTGGGGATGCGAAGTTTTGATGCTGCTGAGATCGCTCCCGCAACACTCGTTCATTGCGTTCACCAACTTGCTAGCATCGATATTTCGCCATGTCGCAGAGGACCCAAACACGCTGCGCTACGCCATGGAATGCGAAATAAAAAAATCGCTTGAGGCTGCATTCCATTCAAGCGATGGCGGTATGGTATCGGCATCCGTATTTCTGACCTTAATGTCTCCGGTGATGGCTCGAGATGTGCACACTTTCTTCGTTGCTTTAGAAAAGTGTGCATATTGCGTACCGGTGCCAAATCCAAAAGAGAATAAAAAAGGTGAATTGCTCATTCTTCCGCGTTTTGAAACAGAGAAGAAAAATGTGAACGAATTGGGGACGGACGTGTCAAAAAACACAAAGGTAGAAAAAATCGACCGAGAATCGAACGAAGGAGATAGAATTCCACCGCCGTCAAAATCGTTTGTTCAGCTTGTCCGTACACTCCTCAAGGTCGTCAAGGGAAACACTGTGGCTGATTTAAAGCTTGCCTTTGCAGATGGCCCGGTACCGGCACCGGAAACTCTCACCACGCCGAATTCTTCAAACCTGGTCCCACTGTTTCACACTCACGATCGCTACGAAGAGCCGTACGGCCGATCAACGGATATCCATGCCATCGCAAAGGTTAAATTTGCTTTGAGACTTCTGTCAGAGTTCATAGAAGTACACGCTGCTGCTGGTGCGGTCCTCGTAGAGCTCGATAAAAGTGATGCGTCTGTTGGAGGGGTTTTGACGCACACGTTTTGCAGATTGATCTCAAAGGAGACGACTTCTTGGAATGAGAAATTAACTGCGCTGGGAATACACGAGCCGCCAACGTGTCCAGAGCAGATTCCTTCCGGCATAAACGGTTATAAAAACAATAGTTTCCCGGCTTGGCAAGGAGCAGAACGTGCGGCGCATTTTCTAGCGACGTGTACGATTCGCGTTCCGGGCTGTCGAGAGTTATTCTTCTCAATGGTTGCTCAATTACTTCAGAATGATTTTACTGTAGTTTCCGGCTCGTACAAGTCGCAGAGTAGTAATGCGCGATACCAAGGACATCTTCGCGCTGCTCTGGATATTCTCGCGACGATTGTGGCGCATTGCATGCCTTCGCGATCAGAATCTATAAGGGACATATCGAATAAACTCTCTTCTGCCAATTTTCAAAATGGCGAAACACTCGCTGCAATGCACCGCCACAAAATTCTTCCGTTGCTTTTGAAATCTGTAGAGAATCACTGCGTTGATGAACTGCAAGGCGGCAATCGCCCTGAGCTCGGTATTCTAGACGCAACACTTACCGTCATAGATAAATTATCGAATGTGTACGAAAAAATGTCGAAGGAAATCCCCGCATCTGGAGATCAAGATAAGGGGCGGAATGGTCAGCGTCACCTCGAACAAAGTCTTATCGCTGTGATCGATGCGGTGCTGCGCGAAGATGATGAGAATGAGAATAGCTATAACGAGGAGGAAGAGGATGCTATGCTCGCAGATGAAGAAGCTATGATGGAAGACATGCGCGCAATGGAAGATGCGGAGCTAGAAGAAGCAATTTACGAGGACATGACGACAAGTGACGATGACGACGATGCCGGTGATGGAGAAGCAGGTTTCGAAGTAGGATCGGAATCTGACGATGCTTCAAGTGACTTAATCATCGATGGAGATGACTCTGATGATGGTGAAAACGGCACCGACGATGATGATGCAGGAGATGAAGAGGACGATGGCGAAGATCACCTAGACGACTACAGTGATGATGAACTCGATCCCGAGGACGAGAGAGAGATGGAGAGGCTTGTAGAGCGCGGTATGATCGATGAATATGCCCGAGAAGATGGAGAAAGCTTGGTTCCAATCGGACTAGCCGAAAGTGATGGAGATGATGCTACCTCCGCAGATGATCCTGAAGATGGTTATACAGATGAAGAAGGAGAGGAAGATGACGAGGAGACGGAAGAGGATGAAGAAGGTGATTTTGAAAATCCGAACAGTTTTATCGATGAGGAGAACGTTGCGATCGGTCCAAATGGCGAGGAAGTGATGAGTCGCGATCAAAGTGGCGCAAATATTGCGCGTATTGGTGGCTCTGTGCGTGATACTAACCGTGATGTGGGCGTTTCTTTTCTTGATGACGCAGTGTTTGTACGCAATCCCGGCGGCGCGTTCAGAAGAGGTGGGGGTTCATTTCGCGGGGAAGCTGCTGATCCATTTTTGGCTGAGCAGTTTCAAGGTCCCCGCATGACGATAAATGAGGTGGTCCATCGAGCTCATGAATACGGAGCTAATGAAAGGGGGAGGAGAGAGAGAGAAGGGGAGGAAGCAGAAGAGGAGGAGGAAGATGAAGAAATATTCGTTGGCAACGAGGATGATAGCGAATTGGCTGACGATGACAGCGGATTTCACAGCGATATCGAATTATCCTTAGACACTGGTTTTGGCCGTGTCATGCGAAGAAGAGAGCGAGAAGGGGATGGCAATAACAACCGATCGAGTCCTACTAACTCTTTAGACGTTGGTTTAGAGTTAGAGTTAGAGACTTACGCGGATTTGGAACCGACCGGGCTTCCGGAAAATCCCATTCAGCAGATGAACGTATTCGAACTTACGGTTGAAGATCTTCGTCGTCTTGCGAATGGAGAGTTTACTCGACGAGAACGAGAAGCCTCTTCGTTTGGTGGTCCCCGTCGTGAAGACACGGGTACGGCGTACATTGCGAATATGGATGGTGGACGAAATATTCGAGCGAGACTCAGATCGCGATTCGGCGAACGATACCTTTGCGAATGCGAGGATGCACAAGGAATGGGGATATCGAGAAGACATCTACCGTCACGGCGGGCATTTCCTGATGCGCATCCTCTCGTAGTAAGAGATGATTGTCCTAATGTTACCTCATACGCCATTGAGATGAGATGTGCTGCAGATGGTGCCACGTCGAGCGTTCCGCCTATTGCCCAGTCGATTTGTGTTAGAACTAGAGTAGATGATATGCCGAATGATGCTTACATTCGCTGGTCTGCTCAAATGATTCGTGAACACAATGTAACGACGGGTCCAGATGGTCAGCGGTATTGGCAACAAATGCATTTACGTGTCAACAGTTCCAATACAGATGAATTTGCACATCGATCGGCAAATATGCCAACGCCTATCGCGGACGCACCTCCAGATGTTGTGAATAGAATGCGAGATGTTTTGCGAACATTGTCCAGTGATTTTGCGAGATTTGCTCGATCATCAGGAAACCCCATGCTTCAAGGTGCTTCTTCAAGTCCAGATAATCTTGATTCGTTTGATCCCTACGGCTTTGTTGATATTAATGGCGAGCCATATCTGACCAGGAATCAAATACTGTCCCCCGAGGCTGGCGGCGCGTCTAGAGGTGAAAGGCACCAAGAAGATATGGGCAGAATTAACGTCGATTTTGATGGCACCGGAAACGATCTTTTATCTATGAGTGGTGTGTTGATATATTGTGGAAATCTTGTTCTGAACGGCGACGTCGATCAAGACGCTCTTGGAGAAACGGCGATATCTCCTGAACCTGCTTGGGATTTGAGTGGTTTACGCGCAAGACGACATGCCTGGACGGATTCAGCGAGGTCAATTCTAGGAAACGGATCAACCGCGCTGGCACCAAATGCCCCGTTGACTAGAAGTGAGAGAAACTTGGTTTCAACGTCGATTTCAACGGTCTTAAGAGCGCTTACTAATGAAGGCTTGCGCACGAGCGAACAACAGCAACAACAACAACAGAGGAGAAGTGTAGAGCGAGATAAAAAAAAGGGAAAGGAAAGCACGGACAAAACACCGAGAGAGACGGAGAAGGGGAAAAGCGGCGGATCATCTCCTATCGGCAGTATGGAAAAAGAGGAAGCACTCAAAAAAGATGATACTGCTCATTCTAATACTGAAAACGGTGAGGTAGATCTCTCCATTTTCAATGACGACGCTTCTTGGATACCGGAAGCGATGGAAAAGCTCTCCCTCGAATCACCGGATCAAGCATCGTTGAACGCTTTGCCAGAGAATATAAAAACCGAGCTTTTACGTTATAACGTAATTGTGAAACGTTTAAATGAATCGCCTCCGAAAGAGTTGCATCAAACGCGGAATTTTGATGAGGTGGATGCGACGTTTTTAGCAGCCTTGCCGCCAGACATTCAAAAAGATGCGCTCTCTCAGGCAAAATCTATACTTGAATCTGCGAGATCGTCGATGTTGCTGAATAGAAAGCGAGCAATTGAGTCGAAAAAAGTGGCGCTAGACCGCGCTGAGAAACAAAAGAAAGAGGAGCTGCTAAAAGAAAAAAACGAGGAAAAATGGGCACAGTCAAAAGAAGCCTTGGATATTGCAAAGAGGACCTTGAAAATCACTCCGTATCGAGTTGAGATGCCCGATTTGACCAAAGAAGATGCGCGATGCCTTTTAATCTGCGAAAACTTATGCAGAAGGTTTCAAAAAGAGTCCTACCAACGCGCGCTTTTGAGTTTATCGACGTTTGCTGTGTGCAGAGATACATTCATAACAGAAATATGGTCGATGATTGACCCTGTTTTATGCCAATCAGATACGTCCTTGTCGGTCCTTCGACAATTAGATGTGAAGATGGATCGATATGGATTTGTTCACAGCGAAGCTCGCGCTCGACGGGCTCTTGCTACAATGCACTGGCTCACACAACACCAGGGGAAGTTTAGTAGTCGGCTACCTTCGATTTCTGCGACGACGGTGTGTGGTTCACCCATGGGTATTACTGTCTTTGAACGTCTTTTGGAATCTCTCAGTAGTCCGGTGGCTCTCAAACACCCGGGATCTATGCTAGCGAATCAGCTCTTGATCTTGAACGAATCTTTTCGCGCGACAAAGATATCGAAGATCAAAGGTCGTGCCAGTGAAAAACATCTCGATGAGAACGTAAACCAGGCTAGATTGACGTTTGACAAATTGAAACCCCATCAACTCGAACCGCTGGCGAAACTTTTGGACGCGCTCTCTTTCATCAACCAAGGTCGCTTCGGTAATGCCGTTCTTTCTCACGTCTATTCACTGATGCGTCACTTTGCGACGGCTTCTCAGAAGCAAGCGAGTGTATTGACGGTTGCGCTACTCAAACAAGCAAAGATATCGAGAGTCTTTGCGGAGACGCAATTAAACTTATGCTCGACAGGTAATACTGATACGCATATGTTACACGCTGGGTGCGATTCAATCCTTCGAGTCGTGCGAGCGCTCGCGCAGCTGACAAAGCAGCGCGCGCAGGGCGCGAAGTCGGATAAGAGTAATTCTGGGCGACGGGTAGTGCCAGATACTTTTGCGGGAGCATCCCCCATGGATGCCTCCCAAAAGCCTTCAACGATGAAAGTTGGTGAAGAATCAAAGGATGAAGAAGCGCCGGGTGAAAACGCACTTTTAGAGCTTTCCGAAGCTATGAAACCGGCGTGGAAAGCGCTCTCTACTGCCGCGCAAAAAGTTGAGGCACTCGTCACGCCACACAAGCCTGGTGCTGCTCCTCCGCCAGCTCCACTCGCTATAACAGCGATGCTTCCAGCAGTGGAGGCGTATTTTGCCCTTGCCGATGCGCTGGCGCCAGATCAGCTCGAGGAAGTCTCTAAAAAGATGGCAGAGAAGCAACAAGAACGAGATGAAGTGGCATCTCCGGGAAATGCCGACCAGACAATGAATGCGACGAGCGCTGCTGCTGTCAATAGAACCGCAAATAACACGCCGATGAAATTGTCCCAACCCTCTCGAGCGTCAACTCCTGGTTTACTTCGTGCGTCCAGCGTCAAGTTCACTTCTAATCTTGGATTAGATGCATTACTCGAAAATACCACCATAGCAGAAGAGCTGAAATCAAGACTATCCACCGAAGCTTGGAAGTTTGCCGAGAGGCATCGTGGCGTCATAAACGCACTACTTCGACGGAACCCGCAATTACTGACGACGTCTTTGAAAACTTTACTCCGAACGCCAGCATTGGTGGATTTTGATGTTAAACGGGCACACATTCAACTCAAACTAAAAAAGGAGAAGGAAAAATACGTCTCCCGTGGAACATCAAAGCTCAAAATTCGCAGATCGCATCTATTAGAGGATTCATACAATCAACTGCGGGCGCGAACGCACGAAGAAATGAAAGGTCGCATGCAAATCGTCTTTGCGGGTGAAGAAGGGATCGATGCGGGCGGTTTAACGAGAGAATGGTATCAAATCCTCGCGCGAGAAATCTTCAATCCCGATTGGGGTCTGTTCCAACTCGCTCCGAGCGGCGAAGCGTGCTACGAGCCAAACAAGCATTCCTCGATTAATCCGGAACATTTAAGCTATTTCCGTTTCGTCGGTCGATTAATTGGTAAAGCTTTGTTCGACGGGGTATTACTCGACGCGTATTTCACGCGACCAATTTATAAGCATCTCCTTGGGCAACCGTTGACGTTTGAGGATATGGAAGGCGTCGATCCAGACTACTACAAAAATATCAAATGGATGCTTGATAACGATATCGAGGGTGTTTTGGATTTGAACTTCAGCGACACGCAGAATTTTTTCGGGGAAACGAAGACAGTGGACTTGATTAAAAACGGGCGAAACGTTTCGGTGACAAATGTAAATAAGCTCGACTACGTCAACTTGATTACGGCATTCCGAATGACGGACGCAGTCAAAGATCAACTCGAGGCATTCATAGAAGGATTCACTAAAGTAGTTGATCGCGATGTTATCGGTGTTTTAAACGCCAGTGAGCTCGAACTTCTCATTTCCGGTACGCCCGATATTGACTTGGACGATTTAAAGGTGAATACGGAATACCACGGTGGTTATACGGCTACGAGTCCGCAAATTCGCTGGTTTTGGGAAATCGTGCGCGAGATGAATGTTGAAGATCGCGCGCGCTTGCTGATGTTTTGTACCGGTACGTCTAAAGTTCCACTCGATGGCTTTGAGAAGTTGCGCGGTATGAGTGGTTTACAAAAATTTCAAATACACAAAGCGCAGGCAAACGACCCGAATCAATTGTGCACAGCGCACACATGTTTCAACCAATTGGACTTGATTGCCTACGATACCAAGGAGGAATTAAAAGAAAGATTACTCTATTCTATACGCGAAGGAAGTCAAGGTTTTGGTTTTGCCTAGTTCAGTTTGTAAACAAGGTGATGAATAAAACAATACGCGGTGCTTCATTAACATTCGTAATATACAAATTATTAATACCTCTTTTTACAACGCGAGTTTTCGCTTGATGTTTGAATCTTCCTCTGTTTCTTTTTTCGCAAACTTGCGCTGAAGTGCATCAAAAGGCGCCCGTCTTGCTCGACCGGCTGAATTCAAAATGGCACTATTCTCGTCCTCATTCAAACGCCCGTCCTCCGTAGGACGCGCTTTCTTTTTTGCCGAGTGTGAAAGATATCCTTTATCCACGTTCAATTTCCACTCCTTTTTATCTCCGGCTGACAAACTTACGACAAATTCAAACTCATTGAATTCTTCGTCGCTCTTATTCTTTTTGTTCTTTTCCTCCAAAAGTGTTGACGATGTCGCGACCACCGCGCAGTTGGCATCTCGAAGCAACTCATACGCTTCAGCTCGCAACGCGCTCGATTCCATTTGACTCAAATTGTCTCTCACGATAACCAACGTCGCTTCTCTGGCCACCGCTCTGGCCACCGCAACCGCGACGCGTTCGCTTCTAGTGAGCACATTGTTCCAACCCGTCACTCGGCATTCTTGGATTGCCTCACTTGAACAAAAACGCCCGAGCCCAAGTCGCTCAAGAATTGGAAAGACAAACAATTCATCATCTGGAGTGTTAACGGAAACATCGTTGCCAAGTAGCGTTTCGCCATCCCTGGGGAAATTCGGGTATTTTGGCACCACTGCAATATTTTGTCTTCTTTTCAAGAGTAGAGAGAACGTGGTGTCGTCTCCATCGCGGATCATCTTTGCACCGGCAGTGCTACCATCCCTGCTCTCCTTTTCCGTATCGATCTCGACGTATTCTGTGCTAGGATATCCTTCACGATCGTACGAAAAGTCATCCGTAAACAGCCCGTTGGAGCAAATACCAGTATTAAATCGAGAAACGATGGAACCAGTGCCAGCGGAATGCAATCCACAAAACGCTCGCAGCAAAGTTGTTTTGCCGCAACCCGGTGGTCCAGATATGCAACACAACTCTCCAGCGTTGAGTTCGAAATCTAAGGATTCTACCAATGGTCTTGCTCTTGTTTTTACACTATTCGCGCTTACGTACGACGCGTCTTCGTACAACGTCAACTTTTCACACTCCAAGATTGGTTTTTGCGCCCAGTTGATTTCGCCATCATCCTCTCGCCGATACACGATGTCGCCGTGAGTGAATTTGTGCACATCTCGCGCTTCAACGACCGCTTGAAGCTTTAATACGTTCGCGCAATGTGTCTCCGCGGCATCTAAAACGACCGATCCAAATCTTCCTTCGCCATCCGCGCTCGAGAAGAATAGTTCTTCGAGCTTCACGAAGGCGTTGTGGGTGGATGTAATCGCAGCAACGCAAGCTTGACCAATACCAAACGGTTTCTCAGATTTAGCAGTCAATAGGACGCTCGCAATAATAGTCCAATTGTTGATGAAAGCACCGAGCGCGATAGATTTTGATCCAGAGAAATACGTATCCACGCAGCGCCGCTTGACGAGCTCGAGTGCATTTTTGACGTTTGGGAAGAGCGCCAGGGACGTCGCGTTCAGTTTCGCCCGAGACGAGGAGACAGAGGAGGAGGAAGAGGATACCAAAGATAATCCATCATCAAACCCGTCTTCTTCTAACGCGTACGGTGCACTCAGGGCCCTCGCATCTCTCAACGCCACCGCAACGGTTTCCCTCGCCTTCTTCGCGACGAATTCTCCTCCTCCGCCTCCTTCGCTCCTTTTCCCTCGCATTTTCTCACTTCTCTTCTTCACCCTCGCGGTGGCAAACGCGAATGCCAGCGCCATCAAACACTTCTCTCTGCCAAAATGCATGTTCAAGACTCTCCCATGGTACGCCAAAGCTAACATCGACTCAATCAATCCAAAACCAGCATAACACGCGCGTTCGCACGCCATTGGTATCCCAAACGCCACGATATCTTCCGCTTCCATCAATACTCTCAAGAGCATCATCGTCACATCGCTCTCCGCGTTATTATTATTATTATTATTATTATTATTATTATTATTATTACTCCTCTTTACTTTCCCGCAATCGTCGTCGTCGTCATCAAAAATAGACTCTAAATCTAACAATCTCCTCCGTTCGAACAACTTCCTCGCCGTCGCCT
>Ga0209335_10001349_pt1 | contig 28175 bp, 20 predicted proteins | sample COG_09_FD_184753 | JGI IMG/M metagenome (GOLD analysis project Ga0209335, IMG submission 184753) | Pelagic Microbial community sample from North Sea - COGITO 998_met_09 (SPAdes) (version 2) | ecosystem: Environmental > Aquatic > Marine > Neritic zone/Coastal water | place: Helgoland, sampling...
GTGATTCCGTTGGGACTCGAACCCAAAACCGTCTGCTTAGAAGGCAGATGCTCTATCCGGTTGAGCTACGGAACCGGTTCAAAGACAGTGCAAAGATGCAAAATTGAAATGCATTATCTTTCATGAAATTGTTCGATATGGAAACCAAACTCACTTCACCCGCATTTCTTAGAGATCTTTCCGCATTTTTCATGCTCCTCTTCGCCTTGTTGCTCGCCTCATCGCTGCACGGTCAATGCACCGAAGCAACCGACCCCATCGCCTTATTCTCTGCCATCGAATTGAATGATTCAGAGCATCCCACACGCAACGCCAACAACCACGTTGGCTTGGAGTTGAATGCTGCTGAATTCGAGAAAATCCGTGCATTTAAGTACAATGAACTCACGGTCGCCATGCCTTTTTTAGGTGGCAAGCAGCTGCAAATCGAACTGGAATCCTTCCTCCCATTCTCAGGTGATTTCCGAATCGGAAGGTCCTTGCCTGACGGCAAATTCGCGGAAGAAGCGTATCTCCCGCAGCTGTTATCCTACCGCATCGTAAGTGCAGGCATGCGCGGCACCCTCGTCATTATGGAGGACCACGTAATGGGCACACTGCAATGGAAAGGTCAACAATACGACATCAGCGCTGTGAAGAACGGCGTCGATGGACGTCACGTCCTGTTCTTGCTCGCTGATGCCAAACAACCCCTCGAATTCGAGTGCGGTGCCGATGAAGAGCGCCCGTATCGGAAAGCCATTCCGATGGGCATGCAACCAGCGACTTCAAACCAGTCAACATCGTGTGTTGAAGTCGCCATCGATATCGATTACTATACATACGGAACTTTCGAAAGTGAATGCTATGCCGCCATTGAATGGGCATTGGCCGTTATGGCAGGCGTGAACACGATATACACCAATGACCTCGACAATGCCATCAACATTCAAGCGTCGTATATCCATGTGTGGGAGACGGTTGACCCTTATGATGCCATCACGAATGATTCGGGACCAATGCTCGATGCATTTCGACTGGAATGGCTCACCAATCCCAACCTAGAAGACATCCAACGGGACTTGGTGCATTTGATGACGCGGCGGCAAAACACCGGAACAGGAGGCATCGCCTACCTCGACGTGGTGTGTTTTCCTCAATATGCTGCCGGATTCAGTTCTTACATGCTAAGCGGAAATGATTATGACCTCAACAACTACAGTTGGAACCTCAACGTAGTGGGCCATGAGTTGGGCCATAATTTCGGTTCCAACCACACCCATTGGTGCGGCTGGTCCGATGGTCCTATTGACAATTGTTACGAAGCTGAAGGCGATTGCACCAACGATCCGCAGCCGCAGGTTGGCACCATGATGAGCTACTGCCATGCCGTTGCTGGCGGATCCGTCAACTTAAATTTCCACCCAACGGTGATCAATGAAGCGTTGATCCCGACCATCAATTCGGATGGCAATTGCTTCACAGATTGCGTGGAATGGACGACGAGCTGCGACTATTATGGCTGCACGGATTCTGCCGCATGCAATTATGACCCCCTAGCGGTTTTGGACGACAGTTCCTGCGCCTTTGAGTTGGATGAATGTGGCGTTTGCGGTGGTGGAAACGAATCGTGTTCGGGCTGCACCGACGAGTCGGCTTGCAATTATGATGCTGAAGCCACCATCGATGATGGCGGCTGCTACCACCCGCCCTTCGGCGCCACGTGCACATGCACCTATGACGCTTCATTTGATGTGAATTTAAGTGCAGGAGAAACAGCCAGCGAATCTGTCGAGGCAGCTGGGTTCGTCACGGGCTTGGAGGCAATTTTGGTCTTTCAAGACCTTCCACCGGATCAGTCATGGGCCAATGAAATGATGGTTGGATTGACTGCCCCCGATGGCACCTGCCTGCAATACGGCGGCTACAATTTGTCCTTGGATTGCCCGAGTGCAGGACTTTGGCCTTCCAATTGGAACACCAGTGCGCAAGGCACTTATACGGCATCGGTCGTTTTTCCTGAGCCCATCCAAGGGACCGGGACTTGGACAATCACGATTCTGAATTCTTGGGATTCTTCGAACGGTGCCTCCTACGAAACGACCCTCACCTTCAATGGACTGTGCGCGGGCAACTTCAACAACCCCGGATGCACCAATGCAGACGCTTGCAATTACGACCCTACGGCCGTCTCCGACGACGGAACATGCGAATTTGAAAGCTGCTCTTGTCCCGGAGACTTGAATGGAGACAATGTCGTGACCGTGGCTGATTTGCTCGTCTTCTTGAGTGACTTCGGCTGCGTCAATATGCCATGTCCTGGTGACGCAAACAACAACGGTCTGACCAACGTTGAGGACCTGCTGGTGTTACTTGCTGCCTTCGATGAACCCTGTCCGTGAGCGGCATGGAATGCATTCAAACAATCACAATCCCTCAGCGCTTCGCCCCATGCAACTCCGCATCCTTAGCACCCTCCGTCCAAGTTGGATTCCAATGAATAAAAACGCATTCAAGCCCGGTCTTTTTGTGCTCATTGCTTCGCTGACTTCGTGCGATGTATGCGAAGTAAAAGGTACCGTCACGTTTGACAATTCAGAGCGCCTCTGGTGCAACTGCGAAGTGACGTGGCAGAATGGCGATGTGTATGTGATTGATGCGGGCGAGGTGCGCACCTATGAATTCTTTCGAGGCAACCAATCCTTTGATGCATATTGTGGAAACGATGCGTTCGGGAACAGCCTTTGCGGCTTAGAGGAAGGAGTTAGGACCCGCTCTTACGACATCGATTGCGGCGACGAACACGTGATGAATTTGAACTTTTGAGGGCTGCGCAGCTTAGGGCGGTACCTTCCACAACCAAGCGAACAAAAAAACGCTCAGTCCACATGGAACTGAGCGTCTCTTTCTTTTTTTGTCGGGGCGGCAGGATTCGAACCTGCGATCTCCTGTTCCCAAAACAGGCGCCGTAACCGGACTAGGCCACGCCCCGAGCTCTAAAGCGAGGGCAAAGATACTCCAAATTATTGCGTGTGCAATGAAGGCTACTGAAATATCCCTCTGAATCTCATTGGGGGCTCATTCAACCTCAAAGAGTGGAAGGACAGACATAATCGGTCTTCGGGATTTGCGTTTCCGAAATCGCCGCGTAACCGCCTTGGACATCGATCATGTTATGGATGCCACGGGCTTTGAGCATAGACGATGCAATCATCGAACGGTAACCACCCGCACAATGCAAGTAGAACGGAGACGTGTCTGGAAACTCGGCGAGGTGACTGTTCAATGAGCTGAGCGGTGCGTGATGCGCTCCGTCGATATGCTCTGCTTGATATTCGCCCGGTTTGCGGACATCGAATACCCGGTCCCGGTTGGCGGCATGTTCTGATTCAAATTGCGCCGCGGAGATGGAATGGACTGACTCTAATGCTTTGCCCGCCGCCTGCCACGCTGAAATTCCGCCTTGCAAAAACCCAAGGGTTTGATCAAACCCAACGCGCGCGAGGCGCGTAACCGCCTCTTCTTCCCTTCCCTCGGGAGCGACCAATAAAATCGGTTGCTGCACATCCACGATCAATTCCCCCACCCAAGGAGCAAAATTTCCGTCCAATCCGATGAAAATACTATTCGGCACATGGCCAGCCGCGAAATTTTCGGGTGCCCGCACATCGAGCACCAAGGCCGAGGCTGCATTCGCTGCTTCTTCAAACGCATCGGGCACGAGTGAACGCAACCCCACGGACAACACCTGATCAATGCCGGCATATCCGCCTTCTTTGTTCAACTTCACGTTGAGGGGGAAATAAGGCGGTGGAGGCATCAATCCGTCGGTGACCTCTTGAACGAATTCTTCCTGCGTCATATCCGCGCGGAGGGCGTAATTCATCCGTTTTTGGTTACCCAACGTATCCACGGTTTCTTTCATCATGTTCTTCCCACAAGCGGAACCTGCGCCGTGCGCAGGATAAACGGTGACATCGTCTGGAAGTGGCATGATTTTCTCGCGCAAGCTATTGAAGAGCGTTCCCGCCAATTCCTCTTGCGTGAGTGAAGCCGATTTTTGAGCGAGATCCGGTCGTCCAACATCGCCCAAAAACAACGTATCCCCCGTGAAAATAGCATGTTCCTTGCCTTCGGGGTCAAGGAGCAAATAAGTGGTACTCTCCATGGTGTGCCCCGGCGTGTGCAACACGCGAATGGTCACGTCTCCAATCCGGAATTCTTCGCCATCGGTCGCGATGTGCGAATCAAAGGAAGTTTGTGCATTGGGACCGTAGACAATCCTCCCTCCGGTCTTTTCAGCAAGTGTCACGTGTCCGCTTACGAAATCGGCATGGAAGTGCGTCTCAAAAATGTATTTGATGGTCACCCCGTCCCGTTCTGCCCGATCCATGTACGGCGCTATTTCACGCAACGGATCGATGACCGCCGCTTCTCCCTGGCTCTGAATGAAATAAGCACCTTGAGCAAGGCATCCCGTGTAAATCTGTTCAACTTTCATGGCAATGAATGATCTCCGAATTGTGGAATTAAACGATGAATTCCATGGTAAAAATAAAGCATGCCATGGCGATAATGAAGTAGCCAAAGCCGCGTTTTAATTTGCTTCCGTCTACGTATTTTCCGACACTTACCCCTGCAAAAATACCCAGCACCGCAATGCCTGTGAATTGCAGTAAAAATGGCCAATCAATGGCTGCGGTCAGGGCATCGCTCAAAAGAAATCCAAGCAACGATTTGAACGCAATGATGACCAGTGATGTCCCTATTGCGCGTTTGATTTGAAGGTTGGCAAACATCACCAAGGCCGGAATGATCAAAAATCCGCCCCCGGCTCCCACCATCCCTGTGAGCGCACCCACGATAAGTCCTTCCAGCAAGATTAGCGGGTAGTTATAGTTCACGGCACCCGAACCACTTTTGCGCTCCTTTGGACTGAGCATGGAATAAGCCGCCCAAATCATCAAAACCGAGAACAAACCAAACATTCCCATCCGACGGGTAAACTCGAATCCTTCCACTACCAATAATACATCGGGAAGCATGGGCACCACAAATTGGCGAACTCCCCAAACTCCCAACACCGCTGGTGCTCCAAAGACAACCGCTGTTCGGACGTCGACATGGCCATTCTTGTATTGGCGAAAGCCGCCGACGAGAGCCGCCGACCCCACCACAAATAAGGAGTAGGCCGTAGCTAATTTTTCATCCAACCCAAACAAATAAGCGAGCACAGGAACAGCCAAAATAGATCCTCCGCCGCCAATAAGGCCAAGGGATACCCCAATCAACAGCGCCATTGAATAGCCAACGATCTCCATCATTCAGGAAGATTTGGTTTTCAAGGTCCCCTCGAGCTCATCCAAAACCCGCAACAGCCGCCGATCTGCAATGCGATAAAAGACTTGTTTGCCTTTCTTTTCGGATTGCAAGATTCCATTGTCCTTCATTTTTGCCAAATGTTGGGACATCATGGAAATCTGACATTCTGCGCCAATCTCAGCGCAAAGCGAAGACACATCCATGGGCTCATGGCTCTCCAGCACTTCCAAAATCTCAAGCTTAACGGGATGGGCAACCGTTTTGAAGATTTTGGCCAACCCCTCCAGGTCGTGCTTGGAATAATTGCGCTTGGATTGCTTCATGGAGCAAATGTACTAAACATTTTAATATTTAATAAATTAATGCTTTATTAAATTGATTCATTTACCGAGGTGCGCATTTCTTGAAATCGCTTGACTTTCTCCCAATGCCTTTCGAATCATTCAAATAAATCAAGCGACTGGACACAAAAAAACCAGTGCGCAGAGCACTGGTTTTTGATCCTTGACTTGCGGAGAGACGGGGATTCGAACCCCGGCGACGGTTGCCCGTCGACAGTTTAGCAAACTGCTCCATTACCACTCTGGCACCTCTCCTAAAATTCTTTGAATGTCTCCAAAGCGGGCACAAAGTTACGGAAAAGCATTGCCAAAACAACAAAAAACACTATCTTCCCCATTGACATTTATCTGAGATAACCAACAACCGAATTCTTCCATGAAAAAAGTACTGATTCTCAGCGTTTTCGCATTTTTCGCATTTGCAGTTAACGCTCAAACAGCCGCCAACACGAACGACAAGACCACGACAGAAGTGGCACAAACCAAAGATGCAGGCTCCAGCGCCAAGAGCGTAGCAGTCGGAGGCAACGCGGCAACTGCAGCGGACAAGGCGACAAACAGCAAAGGAAGCAACGACAAGTCAAAAGGTGCAGCGTGCTGCTCTTCGAAGACTGCGGACAAAGGAGGAAAAGAAGCTTGTGGCAAGTCTGCCGCATCCTGCTGCTCTTCCAAGTCGTCTACGGCTGACAACAAAGACGGTAAGGCAGCGTGCTGCTCCGGCAAATCAGCTGAAACCTGCTCGAAGGACGCCAAGAAAAAGAAGGACTAAATTGAACGAAGGGCCTTGGGCCTTTTGTAACTCAATCGCCGCACAAGGTTCACCAAAGACCTTGTGCCACTTGCCAGAGACTTGAATTTAGAAAGCTACCCAATTGGGTGGCTTTCTTTTTTGCTTGAATTTCTTTCGAATGAAATATGCCTGCGCCTGCAGGATGCATGCTCTTCACCGCAGCAGTTTGAGCGGTATCGCTTTGGCGATTAAAAGGAGAACCTTTCTTCAGCCAAATCGGCTATGTGCTCACCAATGGCCAAAGCCGCAGTAGCCGCAGGTGATGGAGCATTCAATACGTGGATATTTCGATCCGTATAAGAAATGCGAAAATCATCCCGAGTATCTCCGTCTTGCGACAACAACAAGGCACGAACACCCGAACGACCGGGACGCAAATCATCCATTGTCAAATCGGGAATCATTCGCTGCAAGGTCTTCAAGAAAAGGCGCTTGGAAAACGCCCGACGGTATTCATTGATTCCAAAGGCCATGTTATTGAAAAACAACTTCCACGTGCCTCCGTAACCCAATGCTTCCATCGTATCCTTCAAGTCAAAGTCTGTTTTGCCATACCCTTCACGCTTGAACGTAAACACCGCATTGGGACCGCATTCGATTTCACCATCCGTCATGCGCGTAAAGTGGACCCCTAGGAATGGAAAATCCGGGTTGGGGACGGGGTAAATTAGGTTTTTTACTTTGTGCTTGGCCTGCTCGGTCAATTCGTAGTAATCGCCTCGAAATCCGACCACTCGCTCTTTCAAAGGCACCCCGTCTTTTCGGGCCAATCGATCCGCCTGCAGACCGCCACAAACGACCACGTGCTTCGCCAAGAATCCGTCTGGTGACTGATTCGTCCGCACACGGGTATCATCTCCTGTGCGCTCAAATGAGGTGACTTCTTCTCCGAGGCGCATGGCACTTTTCGGCTGCAACCCAAGGGCGAGTTCCACCATTTTTCGGGTTGCCGAACGGTAATCTATGATTCCGGTGCAGGGAACCCATAGCGCACCAACGCCCTTGCAGTGCGGTTCAATCTCCCGCAATTGATCGCCATCAATACGCTCGAGTCCTTCGATTTCATTCTGCTGACCGATTCCATGGATTTTTTCCAACATGGGCAATTCAGAGGATTCAACGGCCACCACTACTTTTCCGCACACGTCGTGCGGAACCTTGTGTTCTTGAGCAAAGCGAACCAAAGCCCTGCGTCCCTCGACGCAATTTTTTGCCTTCAGCGAACCCGGTGGATAATAAAGCCCCGAATGGATCACGCCGGAATTATTCCCGGTTTGATGATCCGCCAATTCTGCCTCCTTCTCAACGAGTAACATGGAACGGTCAGGATAACGCTGCTGCAATTGATACAGGGTTGCTGCGCCTACAATTCCACCGCCTACGATGACAATGTCATAGGCGTTCGCGGGAGTCTTTTCATGAATCATCGGCGCAAAAGTACAACGGACTGACTATCTTGGACACATGAGCAATGCACCCGGAGTTGCAGCAAAAGACCGCCGAACGGAGAAAACACCCGAACAAGTCAAAAAGGCTTGGACGATGTACGATTGGGCGAACAGCGTGTATTCGCTTGTGATCACGACTGCCATCTTTCCTATTTTTTTCAATGCCTTGACTTCGGACCGTAACGAAGCGGGCGAAATAATCAACGATACCGTGATCTTTTGGGGGCGCGAACTCATCAACACTCAGCTCTATAGCTACGTCCTGGGAGCGAGTTTTTTGTTTGTCATCATCGCCTCTCCCTTGTTGAGCGGAATGGCAGATGTCACGGGGCGAAAACTGCAATTGATGAAAATCTTTTGTTACAGTGGGGCCCTCGGATGCATCAGCCTCTATTTCTTCAATCCGGCTTACCTAGAATGGAGCATGGCCGCCTTGTTTCTGGCCAACATTGGGTTTTGGGGAAGCCTCGGGTTTTACAATGCTTTCTTGCCAGAAATAGCGCCGCCTGAAGAACATGATCACCTCAGCGCAAAAGGATTTGCAATGGGCTACGTAGGGAGCGTTCTTTTGCTCTTGGTTTGCCTTGGGTTGATCATTGGCATCGGCAGTTTCATGACGCCTTGGGCGTTTGTCTTGGTGGCCGTCTGGTGGATTGGCTGGTCTCAACCGACGTTTCGGACCTTGCCGTACAATCCCCATGACAAGAAAATCACGCGAGACTTGTTCGGTAGGGGATTCAAGGAGTTGCGTCAAGTCGCGCGGGATATGTCGGGCCGCAAAGACCTCATTCGATTTCTTTGGGCCTTCTTCGTGCTCTCTATGGCGCTGCAAACCATTATGCTCATGGCGTCGTCTTTTGGAATCAAGGAAGTAAACCTGAATGACAATGAGCTCATCATCGCCATCATCGCCGTGCAGTTGCTGTCCATTCCGGGCGCGTTCTTCATGTCCTGGGTGAGCGGCAAGATTGGCAACATCAAGACCCTCATGGGTTGTGTTGTTGTTTGGGCGGGGGTTTGCTTGTACACCTACAGTTTGGTCAACGATGTCACGGGTTTTTATGTCGCGGCCGGCATCATCGGCTTTATGATGGGCGGAACCCAAAGCTTGAATCGCTCCAGTTATTCCAAGATGCTGCCCAAAACGGACGATCACGCGTCGTATTTCAGCTTTTACGAAGTGCTAGAAAAGGGCGGATTGATCATCGGAATGTTCAGCTGGGGCTACATTGAAGGTTTCACGGGTTCCATGCGATCCAGTTTGCTGGCGCTCATCGCCTTCTTTGCGATCAGCTTGGTCTTTCTGCAGCTGATTCCAAAGCCTAATCCGTCGCCTAGCATTTGAAGGCAGGCGTCAATCGTGAGTCCACGGCAAATAAGCGTGCTCCAGTAGCTCAAATTCCACCCTTCTATTCTGTTGCCGCCCTCCTTCGGTTGCATTGTCTTCCGTCGGCTTCAGGCTTCCGTGCCAAGCCAATTTGAGCCGATTCGGATCCACTCCTCGCTCACGCAGCGCCCGCATGACAGATTCTGCGCGTTTCTCACTCAATTGCAAATTGTACGATTCTGAACCGATAAAATCCGTGTGCCCATTGACCTCAATGACCAAGTATCGATTCCTGCGCATTTCTTCCCCCAATGTATCGAGCGAAGCCATGGCCTCTGGCGTCAATCCGTATTCGTCAAAGTCGAATAAAATCGCGTCCCAGCGAACATGTTCCCGTTGGTACGCCTGCCAAGGTGGGTCCGTCACTGCGTTCCGAATCTCCGCGTTTAAGCACGAGCAATCAGCGGGAGATTCTACGGGTCTAATGCGCACATCATCCAAATAGACATATGCCCAATTACTCGATGTTTCGGGGTCATCTTTTCGTTCCATGATGCGCAAATCCTGCGGTTCCACGAAGTTTCCTATGGTGACGAATTTCTCTCCACCTGCCGCTTGAAAAACATCGCTAAGACGCATCCAACTCCAGCGGTCACTCAGCATATGCAAAGCCGGATTGGCGACCTGCGGCGTTCCTTTCAACATTCCTTCTCCGACAGCACTTGGTGCCTCCTCTGTGAAATAAACCCCCAGCCCATCCGTAATGACCTTGCTGTGATCAGCGGCACAAACCCACCACTCCACGCACACCCATTCTCCTTTTTGCAAGGGTCGACGAAGCGGGGATTGAAGGTACTCCCGGTAATACGGTTTGGATTGCGAGAAAAGTACAATTCCAGCGTAGGCATTCCCATCAAGCGCAGGTTGGTTGCCAAACATATTCTTCGGAACACCTGCCTTACCTCCAGACGAGCACGCATCGAAATGATCCGGTGTTCCGGCGTTGGCCTGGTTCCAGCCTGAAATGGTCTTCAATTTTGCCTGGGTGTAGTCACCCGGACACCACGCCTTCTCTTCAAAGCTTCCATTCTGCACCAAGTTTCCCGCTTGTCCGCTGCTTTGAGCGTAACCCGCTGTCTGCATAACCGCTACCAAAAAGAAGCAGGCTACACAACATTTCAGGGCATTTTGGCCCAGCATCCTAGTGGAATTATTTAATTAATTCGAACGTCACGCGTCGGTTTTGGGCTCGGCTAATATCGGTATCGCGCGTACTCGCAGGATCGGAGTTTTCCATCGCCTCAACTTCCAAACGAGAACCATCAATGCCCATTTCCGCAAACTTCGCAACCACTTGCTCCGCGCGCTTTTCACCCAATCCTCTGTACCGTGGATTGATTTTGCCTTCATTGAATTCGTCCTCATCCGCGTGGCCGATGATGCGCAATTTCCATCCGGCGTTCTCCTTGAGGAGATCGGCAAGCTTTGCGATTGTAGCAGACCCTGCACCGGTTGGACGGCGCTTCAAAAATGCATAGTACACTGCCGAAACACTCACGATCTCAGCTGGAGACATGCTTTCGCTCAAAACAATCGATGAACCATAAACGAGATCCGTTCGCACCTCGTCAGCGGCAGAGCAGGCACACTGTGATTTGGCTTCAATGGGAGTTAGTTTCACATTGTCCAGGTAGTAGTAGGCTTGGTTCTTAACGACCCCAATGATGCCCGCAGGCTTCTTCATTTTTTCATCTTCCAAGTCGCTGTCCTTATGGAATCCCCCTATGATCAAGTACTCCTCTTCACCGGTTCCTATGAAGGTCCCACAGACCGTTTCCCATCCGTCTTGCAGCGACATGACTTTGTCGGATTTGTGCAAAACGCTGGCTTCGCGGTCCAATACTCCTGTGTTGCCTTGTTCAATTTTGCGATCGCTGAGGTAAGCACCAACACCATTGACTGCGTAACGGGACAAATCACTCAAGCTGATGTCAAAGGACACGCAGTAGAGCTGGTTCTTTTCAAGCTCACTTGCCAACGCCACTTCAAAGTAGGTCCGCGTTAATTTTGGGTCCTTGCTGAAGGCACGAAACCCTGCGTAACAAACCCCGTCTGCCGCTTCTTGCTTGCCGTAAACATTGTTTGGAATGTTGACTTTTTCCGATTTCATCCCTTCTGCGTAGAGGTCCAATGCAGCTTCTGTTGCTGAGAACCAGTCTTCCGTGAATTCCTCCAACTGCCCTTGACTCTTCAGTTTGCGCAAGTCAGAATTTTCAAAACTGCCGTTGGGCACATAATTATCATCCTGCGCAGTCGCAGTCAAAACAGCAAAAAGCGCTGCAGCTGCAATCAATTGGTGGGAAAGGTTCGTCTTCATGACTTAAGGGATTTTCAATTCTTTACAATGCTCGAGCAATTTCATGGACCGATTGGGGCCGCGCATGCTGTTCGAGGAAGGCAAGTTAGTGCTATGGGAGTTGATGCCAAAATTTACCGCGTGAAACCATGCATTTTCTTCTTCGTTTGCGCTCCAAATTAAGCTTTGACCACAATCAATGCAGGATCTTGAACATCGCCTCCTTTAAGAGCATCGGATCGGAGACCGTCGCGTTGCCTTGACCTTTTGCCTTTCGGTCCGCATCCTTCAAATAGCCAAATACCCTGCCAACTTTTTCCAGTGAATAATTCCGAGCCGCTTCGCCATATTGTTTTACGGCGAATGGAGCACATCGCAGCGCCTTCGCCGCTGCCGCACTGGAACGATCTTTCAATCCGTGGTAGGCATAGACCTTACTGAAAAAGCTACCCAAGACAGGCATGACCATGGCCACGGGATGATCTTTGGGGTTGGCCGCGAAATAGTCCACTATGCGATTGGCACGGGCGAGGTCCTTTGCACCGATGGCACGCTGCAATTCGAACACGTTAAAATCCTTGCTAATGCCAATGTGTTTTTCGATGTGCTCGGGCTGAACCTCGGTACCTTCGGGCAAGACGATTCGAAGTTTTTCCAGTTCATTCATCACTTTGCGCAAATCATTGCCCAAGTATTCTGCCAAGATCTGCGCTGCCTGTCCTGAAATCCGCATGCCCTTTTCTTGCACCTGATTTGAAATCCATTCGGCCAACTTGTAGTCGCGGACTTTTTCGCTCAAAAACAGCGTTCCCGCCTTGCTGATCGCTTTCACTGCTTTGAGCCGGCCATCGGCCTTCTTGTTTTTGAAGCAAAATACCAACACCGTGCTCGCCACAGGGGATTGGGCGTAGGCTTCCAGCTTTACCATGTCGCTCGATCGCCTCCAAGCCGGCCAATCTTGCGCTTCTCGCATCACCACCAGCTGCCTTTCTGCCATCATCGGAAACCGTCGTGCAGCCTCGAGCAATTGTTCCACCGATGTGTCACGACCATAAACTATGGTTTGGTTGAAATCACGCATGGACGCTTCGACGACCGCTTCTTCGAGGGCTTTCGAAATCTCATCAATGAAGAACGGTTCTTCGCCGTGCAGCAGATACAGCGGCCGAAATGATCCCGATTGAACATCCCGAATGATTTGGCGGTGTGGCATGGCACGAAGATAATGGAACCGATTCGCGGCCGAAAACACGGCAACAGGTATTTTTGGACCATGCCGCATGATACCAACTTGGCGTGGGTGCAAATTGGAAACCAGCGCCTTCCGCAACTCAACCTCCCTCCTTTTCCATTGGATTGGCGCGTTGGCGGGGGGCGCACGGAGGTCAAATGCCTGAGCCGATTGAAGTATTTCGCCCTCGAACCGGAAGAATGGGTGCGGCAACACTGGTTGCATCACCTCGCCCACGATTTGAATTACCCTGCAGGCTTGATGTCTGTCGAGCATCCACTGCAACTCAACGGCATGAAACGCCGGGCCGACATTCTTTGCCATGATCGTTCTGGAAACCCTCTGCTCATGGTAGAATGCAAGCGACATGATGTCCCGTTAAGTGAGGCGGTTCTCCATCAAATCTTGCGGTATCACTTGGCCTTAGAAACCCCACTCATCGTAATATCCAACGGATTGAAGCACCAGGCATATTCATTCAAATCCAACGCATTTCAGGCGCTGGATTCCCTCCCGAGCTATGACTCGATTCCGGCAAAGTGAATGAATACCCGCACTTCCTTTCGCAGGTCAACGAGCATTGGCCTATTTTCGCACCGAAGAATCGCCTGAAAACCATCTGAATGATCATTCAAGAAATAATCGCCATTGCCGGCAAGCCGGGTCTATTCCGCATCGTTGTGACGAATCGGAACAATTTAATTGTGGAGTCCATGCTCGACAAAAAGCGCTTGAGCATTCCGGGAACCAGCCGGATTAGCAGCCTTGCTGACATCACGATGTTTACCACCGGGGAAGACCTGCTTCTAATGGAAGTACTGAATCGGATGCATGAGCATGTGGGCGACAAGGCTATCCCAAACGTGAAAGGCGACGCTTCATCGACCAAGGCTTTTGTAAGCGAGATCATCCCGGAGTTGGATCACGACCGCGTTTACAATTCGGACTTGAAAAAGTTGGTTCAGTGGTTCGACATTTTGAAGACCAATAGCTGCTTCCCGTTGGAAAGTCAAAAAGAGGAGGAAGAAGCAACAGAAGAAGCGGTTTCAGAAACTGCTGAGACAACTGTCAAAGCGAAAAAAGCGCCCGCAAAGAAGGCTGCGGCGAAGAAAGCGCCAGCGAAGAAGGCTGCAGCGAAGAAAACTGCGGCTCCCAAAGCTGCACCAAAAAAGAGTACCGCGAAGAAGTCGCCTGCGAGCAAAGCCAAAAAATAATCCCCTTATGAAGCACATTGCCGTCATCGGAGCTGGAACCATGGGCAATGGCATTGCGCATGTGTTTGCTCAATCCGGATTTGAAGTCACGCTTATTGATGTTCAAGCTACCGCACTGGAGCGCGCCTTGAAGACCATCGAAAAGAACCTCGACCGCCTGATTAAAAAGGAGAAAATTTCTCAGGAGGACAAGCTGGCAACGCTAGGGCGAATAGCGACATCAACGAATATTTCCGAGGGGGTATCTCAAGCGGAATTAGCGGTAGAAGCAGCCACTGAACGCACCGATTTGAAACTGCAAATTTTCGAACAAATGGATGCCGCAGCTCCTGCGAATTGCATCTTAGCGTCGAACACTTCTTCCATCTCCATTACCAAGATTGCTGCGGCGACCAAACGGCCGGACCAAGTCATCGGCATGCACTTCATGAATCCCGTACCCATCATGAAATTGGTGGAAGTAATCCGAGGGTACTCCACCAGCGATGCCACGTGCAACGCTGTAATGACGCTCTCGAAAGCGCTTGGGAAAATTCCTGTGGAAGTCAACGACTACCCCGGATTTGTTGCAAACCGGATTCTAATGCCCATGATCAATGAAGCCATCATCACCTTGCATGAAGGAGTGGCCGAAGTGGAAGCCATTGATACCGTCATGAAGTTGGGAATGGCGCACCCCATGGGACCATTGCAATTGGCTGACTTCATCGGCCTCGACGTTTGCCTCAGTATTTTGGAAGTACTCCACACCGGATTGGGCAACCCAAAGTACGCGCCATGCCCATTGCTCGTAAACATGGTCACCGCTGGGCATTTAGGGGCTAAAAGTGGCCAGGGCTTTTACGTTCACACCCCCGGCAGCAAAGAACTCATTGTCGCTCCTTCATTCGCATAATTGACCGATATTGAGGGCATGAAAGCCTCGCGGAATCGACTGCATGAGATTATTTTTGAAGCGGACACTGCCGCCGGCAAGGCATTTGATGTAGCGCTTTTGTGGCTCATTGTCCTCAGTGTATTAACCGTCATTGCGGAATCCGTTCCTGAATGGAACAGTGCTTATCACACCGAATTTATCCGACTGGAATGGGGATTTACCGCCTTGTTTACTTTGGAATATGTGCTTCGCCTGTTGGTGGTCAAAAAACCCTGGCATTATGCCCGCAGTTTTTTTGGACTGGTCGATTTACTCGCCATCCTTCCCACGTTCATCGGCCTGATCGTTCCCGGTTCAAGCAGCCTGCGAATCATCCGGATTTTGCGTGTGCTTCGTGTTTTTCGCGTGCTGAAACTCGTTGGGTTCATTGCCGAAGCGAAGCAATTGCAAAACGCCCTGCGGGCGAGCCGCAGGCGCATCATTGTCTTTCTCAGCGCCGTGCTTGCCTTGGTCACCATCTTGGGAACGTTGATGTATTTGGTAGAGGATGAACAAGCTGGATTTTCGAGCATCCCGCGCAGTATTTATTGGGCCATCGTCACTGTTACGACTGTTGGATATGGCGACATTGCCCCGCAAACCGTCGCCGGCCAGGTCATTGCTTCCATGATGATGATTTTGGGCTACGCGATCATTGCTGTTCCATCGGGACTGGTCGGTGTGCAAATGATGCGCAGCAACATGCGTTCTTCAGAAAAATCCACCAGCACGTCGACACAAGCTTGCCCGAGTTGCGGGAAGGACGGGCATGATTCGGATGCACAGCACTGCAAATATTGCGGACATCTCATGTGATTCCATTTGGTATTGGTGTACGATTTACTAAATTGCCCATGTGGGACAACTGCTCAGGCAGGTATTTCACGCACCGAATCAAACGATCACAACATGCAGCAACCTACGCGCCTCTTTGACTTTCCTCGGTACCAGCTCGAAAACAATCCGCTGGACCTGATGATGTCCATGCCGAACAACGGCAATCGAATCAATTATTCAACGGAAACGTTCCTGGCAGCGGTCGACCGTGTGGGCCGAGGCCTCATTGCCATGGGCCTTGAAGTCGGTGAAAAAGTCGCCCTGATTTCACACAACAATCGGTGTGAATGGAACATCATGGACCACGGAATCATGTCGGCCGGCGGGATCAACGTGCCGATTTACCCCACCATGACCGAGGCGGATTATGAATACATCCTCACCCACAGTGAGAGCAAATACTGCGCGGTCAGCAACCAAGAATTGTACGACAAAGTCATGGCCATCAAAGACAAAGTCCCCACGTTGCAGGGCGTCTTTGTTTTTGAGCGAGAAGCCAATGGCACGCACTGGTCTGAAATCACCGAGGCGGGAAGCGACGAGCAGCAGGGCGAATTGGAGCGTCGCATGGCAAGTGTAAAACCCGCAGACCTCGCGACCATCATATACACTTCTGGCACCACCGGTACTCCGAAGGGTGTGATGCTCAGCCATCAAAACATCGTGCAAAACATTTTGCACAGCATTCCAAGGATTCCCCAAGTCTTGGTCGATCAAGAATACCGGGTATTGAGCTTCCTTCCCGTTTGCCACATCTTCGAACGCATGCTGCACTATTTGTACATGTACATCGGTGCCAACATCTATTTTGCAGAGAGTCTGGAAACCATCAAAGAAGACCTGGGTTATGCGCAACCAACGGTCTTCACCGCGGTGCCGAGATTGCTCGAAAAATTCTACGACGGAATTGTCCAGAAAGGTCGTGCGGCAGGAGGTGTAAAAGCAGCCATCTTCAACTGGGCACTTGGTTTGGCATTGGAATGGGAGCCAGATGGCCAAAACGGTGGTTTTTATGAGTGGAAATTGGGAATCGCACGGAAACTCGTCTTCAGCAAAGTGAAAACAGCACTCGGCTTGGACAACATCCGAGCAGTGGCGTGCGGTTCTGCGGCACTGGCTCCGCGCTTAGCGCGCTTTTTCAATGCGGCAGGCATTCCTGTATATGAAGGATATGGTTTGACGGAGACCAGTCCGGTTGTCACGGTCAATTCCGATGTCGAACCGGGCTTGATGCGCATCGGCTACGTGGGCAAACTCATTGAAGGCGTCGAAGTGAAATTCGCCAATGATGGCGAGATCATGGTCAAAGGCCACAACATCATGATGGGCTATTACAAGGAGCCAGAAAAAACAGCCGAAGTAATGAGCGGCGATTGGTTTCACACGGGAGACATTGGCATCTTCGACAATGGTTTCCTTAAGATCACCGACCGCAAAAAGGAAATGTTCAAGACCTCAGGCGGCAAGTACGTTGCACCGCAGCTGTTAGAGAATGCCTTGAAAGCCTCGCTCTTTATCGAGCAAGTGATGGTGGTTGGTGACGGACAAAAATTCCCTGGGGCCATTGTGGTGCCCAATGCAGAGGCGGTCGAAGAATGGTGCAAACGCAAAAATCACCCCTTCCCAGGAATGGAAGGCATTTGCAAAGACAAGCGCATCACGGATCGCATTCAAGAAGATGTGGACAGCCTTATGGAGCCTTTTGCGAAATGGGAGAAGGTCAAAGCCATTCGTGTGTTGCCGCAAATGTTCAGCATCGAAAGCGGCGAATTGACCCCAACCCTCAAATTGAAGCGCAAGCCCATTGTCGCCCATTACCAGGCGGAAATTGACGCACTCTACGCCTAATTACCAAGAAGTCCCTGAACCCGAATGGAAGAGTTTCTCATCAACCTGGACTTTGGATTGTTCAAGATTTTGAACACGCACTGGGCAGGTGGGGACCAAATCATGTGGGCTGTTTCTGGGACCTGGTGGTGGGTGCCATTGTACCTTCTTTTGCTGTGGGAACTTTGGAAGGCCTCCAACAAAGAATGGGATCGGGTCATTGTACGTGTTTTATTGCTCGCACTTTGCATCACAGGGACGGACATGATTTCGGCCCGCGTCGTAAAACCCGGCGTGCAGCGGTTTCGCCCTTCGCACTCCATCGAATTGAAGGGCGATGTGAATTTGGTTGTTCCTCCGGGAAAGACGGAACCGTACATCGGAGGACGCTTCGGCTTCGTGAGTTCGCATGCTGCAAATTGTGCAGGGGTTGCTGTTTTTATGGGAATGATCCTGGGCGGAGGCATGTGGCTATGGTCCCTTTTGGGCTGGACTTTGCTCGTGGGATACAGTCGGATTTACCTTGGGGTACATTTCCCGCTCGATATTGCTGGAGGGATGATCCTCGGCGGCTTCATCGGTTATATCCTATGGCGCGTGCAGCATAAGTTGGTCGGCAAACCTGTAAATGCCCCATGAATTTCCTTGCCATTTTCTTGGGTGGAGGACTGGGCAGCGTGACCCGCTATGCGCTGGGGTTGCTCATCAAACGACTCGGATTCATGGCGCCGTTTGGAACACTTGCGAGCAATGTGCTCGCCTCTGCCCTGCTGCTCGGAATCATCGCCACGTATTCCAACGCCATCGAAGGGTCCCTCAAAACCAATCCTTGGCTTTTGCTCTGGACGGTAGGATTTTGTGGCGCCTTTTCGACCTTTTCCACTTTTGCAGCGGACACCCTGTCGCTCTTCCACTCCCACGGGATGGCTTGGTCCATTGGCAACGTCGTCGTGAATGTTGTATTCTGCATTGCCACGGGATGGTGGATTTGGTCCGCCATGCAGCCTGTTCAGTGAAGCTCCCGTCCTGCTTAACTTTGTGATTCGAATGAAAACCCTCTGTTCAATGAATTTGCGTTTTTTGACCGGCCTTCTGGCCTTGACAACCTTCCAGGCAATAGGCCAGATTGGACTTCCACCTGCATCATCCCAAGGAGCCAAGGGCGGACAATCCAAAGCAAACTCCAACGGTTACTCACAAGAGCAATTGAATCAGAAGGCTCAGGAAACACTGGACCGAAAGAATGAAGCGGCCGAGCAGCGAAGCGCAAAATCGCCCCAAACACGCGTTCCTTCAAAAAACCCAGTCCAGAAAGCAGAACGCAAAAAGCAAACGAACTTTGGAGAACATCCCAAGCTCGTGGTCGGCATCACAGTCGATCAAATGCGCATGGATTACCTCTATCGGTATTGGGACGATTTCGGTTCCGGTGGTTTCAAACGATTGATTCAACAGGGAATGGTCTGCGGGGATCACCATTTCGGATATGCACCGACCTACACCGGCCCTGGACACGCTTCGATCTATACCGGAACCACTCCGCGGCTGCATGGAATCATTGCCAACGACTGGTACGACCGCACCACCAATGCTTCGGTCTATTGTGCTTTTGATGACGACGTTGAAACGATTGGGCTCAAGGACGCAAGCGCGCGCGATGGCAAAATGTCATCGCATCGGATGCAGTCCAGCACCCTGGGCGATGAAATGAAAATTGCTTCGGGTATGAATGCGAAAGTTATCGCTGTGAGCTTGAAAGATCGAGGAGCAACCTTGCCCGGTGGCCATCTTGCTGACGGGGCGTATTGGTTTTACGGCAAAGACAAAGGTCACTTCATCACCAGCTCCAAATACGTGGATGAACTCCCTTCGTGGGTCAAAAAATTCAACAAAGGAGGGCATGCCGAACGGCACTTGAAATCGGGTTGGAAAACCAAGCGGAATGAAGCCGATTTTGCACAAGAATGGCCCGACAACAATCCTTTCGAACAGCCCTTTACCGGTGGGAAAAATGCCACTTTCCCGTATGATTTGCAGGCACTGAGCGCGACCAATGGTGGATACGACATCCTCAAAAGCACGCCTCACGGCAACACCATGGTCATCGATTTTGCCGTGAAGTCCATTGAAGGAGAAGCATTGGGTGCCGACGGCATCACCGATCTGCTTGCCATAAGCCTTTCTTCGACCGATTACGTCGGGCACCAATTTGGCACCAATGCCTGGGAAACCATGGAAACCTATTTGCATCTCGACCGTCTGTTGAAGCAACTTTTCAGTCAATTGGACGCCAAAGTTGGCAACGGAAATTGGATGTGCTGGCTCACTTCAGACCATGGCGCGGCCACTCCCCCTTCGCTGGCACAATCGGTCGGCATGCCTGCCGACTATTGGAAACCCGGTAACATGATTGAGGATGTCAAAGCAGATTTGAACGCGCAATTCGGTGAAGGCGAATGGGTCTTGAACTATTCCAACGATCAATTCTTCTTCAACAGGCCCTTGATGCGCGAACGCAATGTAGACTTGGATGCAGCCCAGCGACGAATCCAATTGCTTTGTCAAACGTATGAAGGCGTTTCCATGGCCATTGCCGGGCGCGACCTCACCTCGGGCAATGCCTCGAATGATCCCATCGTCGAGAAAATTCGAAACGGTTGGTCCGCCAATGCTTCGGGAGATGTGATGATTGTGACCCAACCGGGCTGGATCAAATATGGCATGGCAGGAACCACGCACGGATCGCCTTTTCCCTATGACACTCACGTGCCGTGCATCTTCTACGGTTGGAACGTCCCTTCTGGAATTACCTACGAGCGAACGTACATCCAAGACATCGCCCCAACCGTTGCGGCACTGATCCACAGTCCCATGCCCAATGCCTGCACAGGCCGGCCCATCCAAGCGGTATTGCAACAATGACTCAGGTGGACACTCCTGGTGAAAAACCGGTCATCGACATCGCCATTCGTCGGTTGATGGAAGGAACACCTAAAATTGAACTGACCGCGGCATTTCCAAGCGAAGGTCCGTTTGAGGTCCAATTGCCCATCTGGCGTCCAGGGCGCTATGAAGTGGGTAATTTTGCCCGATACGTGTATGATATGATGGGGCAACAATCCGATGGATCATGGATTGAATTGCAAAAGACGTCGTTGCATGCTTGGCACGTTCCGGAAGAAATTAATCGTGTGCGTTGGACCTTCTTTGCCGATTTATTCAACGCCGGTTCGACCGGTGTGGCGGAAGACATCTTGTACATCAACCCCGTCAATTGTTTTCTTTACCTCCCGGATCATCAGGATTGGGGGTACGCGATCGAACTCACAGACGTGCCCGCCGGATGGCCGGTCGCCACGGGATTGCCTCAATCGAACGGACGATGGCAAGCCCGCGATGTGCAACACGTCATGGACAGTCCGATTCTCGCTGCTGATGCGCTGACTCATCTCCAATACGAATCCAACGGCATTCCCTTTCACATTTGGATATACGGGCAAGATCAGCCCAATCCCGATTCGTTCTTGGCGGACCACGTCGCCTTCACGGATAGCCAAATTGCGCACTTTGGCTCATTTCCAGCGGAACATTACCACTTCATGTATGTGCTTCCCGAACGCGAGGTGCGGCACGGAGTGGAACACGAAGACACGACAGTCATCGCCATCGGCCCATCAGCCAAAAGCCAAACCCAAGGCGGCTATGATGAATTGATTGGAATCGCTTCCCACGAACTCTACCACGCTTGGAATGTAAAACGCATCCGTCCTGCGGAATGGACACCTTATGAATTTGCTCAAGCCTGCCCAAGTCGCATGGGATATGTCGCTGAAGGCGTCACTACCTACATGGGAGATCTTTTCCTGTTCGAATGTGGTGTTGTGGACTTGCCGGGGTGGTGCAGACTCATGGAACGCTTGTTGGACCGCCACGTGAACAACCCGGGACGGTTGAACAGCAGCGTAGCCCAATCGAGCTTTGACACCTGGCTGGACGGTTATGAAGCAGGCGTGCCAGGAAGGAAAGGGTCGATCTATGTCGAAGGGGCCGTTTTGGCATTTTTGTGCGACGTTCGAATCATGCAGCTTACCGGCGGCGAAGCTTCCCTGCAGACGGCCATGCGGATGCTATGGGAACAATTTGGAATGGAGCGCATCGGATTGACCGAATCCGATTATTGGTCGGTACTGAACGAAGTGGCCGGTGCCACCGATGCCCTTGATGATTTGCGACTGCACTACGCGGATGGAACGGAAGACAGTTGGGATGATCTTGTCGCCGCCATGGAATGGCAGGGCTTAGGACTCACAAAGAACCACCGCGATGGCCGATGGCACGTAAGCATTTCTAGCACTTAAGTCAGTTGGTCTCGACACTTCCTTGAAGCGCGAAAGCCACCAAGTTTGCTCCCATTTTAAGCGCCAACTGGCGCACTTCCTCTGGATCCCGGTGCACTTGCCAATCCTCCCAGCCATCGCCCAGATCTGATTCATAATCGTAAAAAACGACCAACCTCCCTTTCAAAAAGAGGCCGTACCCGCGTGGAGGCATATCATCGTGTTCATGCACCTTGGGCAACCCTGAATCAAAGGCGTAAATGGAGTGAAAGACTGAGTGAGACCAAGGCAACTCAATCCATTCCGCATCCGGCACTACTTTTTTCATTTCGCGGCGCACATACTCATCCATCCCGTAATTGTCCGATATGTGCAAGAACCCTCCGGCCTCCAGATAAACCCGCAGATTTTGTGCTTCAGAACCCGAGAAGACCACATTGCCGTGCCCAGTCATGTGAAGCCAAGGATAATCGAACAGCTCTGGCGCTCCCACATCCACTGTCGCCACCTCATCATTCAATTGCATCCCTAACTCCGAATTGCAGAAAGCCACCAAGTTGGGCACTGCCGTTGGATTGGAATACCAGTCTCCGCCGCCTCGGTACTTCAATACGGCCAATTGGTACATTCCCGATTGAGCAAATGCCGTGTGCACTGGCAATGAGACCATTGCACATGCCCAAAAACCTGCGAAAAGAATGGGCGCTAGAAAAACCCGGTGCAACTGAAACATAATGCAAAGGTACTTCGTACCCTTAGACGCGCTCATTTTTGATGGTTTTTTAAGTTATATTTGCGCCCCTGAAAACAACCTTGCATCATGCAAAATAAGAATGCAGTCCTGCTCTTTACCGTTTTGTTGTCCTTTGCGACACTTTACACGCTCAGTTTCAACTGGGTAGCAGGCAATTACGAAGAAGAAGCAGCTCAATATGGAGCCTTTGTAGCGGACTCGCTGGAAAGCAACGGAGAAATCACTGAGAACGAATGGAGCTCTTCGGCAGCCCAAGCCGCTCGTGAATTCCTCCGCGACAGTGCAAATGCTGAGATTTATCCAGTCTTTGGTCACACGTACCGAGAGGTAATTGAACAAGAACTCAACCTCGGACTCGACCTTCAAGGCGGAATGTCTGTGACACTGGAAGTGAGTATCCCCGATTTGTTCATTGCATTGAGTGATTACTCCAGCAACGAAACGTTTAGACAAGCCATTGCACAGGCCAAGGCGGCCCAGCGTACGACGCAAGGTTTGACATATGTTGATTTGTTTGAACGCTCCTGGACGGAACTCAATGGCGCCTCTGACAGCCCGATAGATCTGTGGCGCATCTTCCACAACTTGGAAAGCAAGGACCTTTTCCCTGCCCAATCCACAGACGAAGAGATTTTCCTGATCCTTCAAAACGAAAGCAACACTGCCATTGACAACACCGAGAGCATCATCCGTAAGCGGATTGACCAGCTCGGTGTGGCCCAACCAAACGTACAGAAAGTCAGTGGCGGACGAATTTTGGTAGAGCTTCCCGGCATTGACGACCGCGAGCGTGCTCGAAAGCAATTGAAAAGCACGGCAAACCTCGAGTTCTGGGAGACGTACTTCAACGACGAAATTTTTGCACGGGTTTCCGCAGCAAACAACGCGCTCGGACGGGCGATGAGTCCTGAACTCTTTGGCGCAGACGCTCCAGCCGACAGCGTGCTCACCCTTGAGCAGCAGCGCGCCATGAATCCGCTATTTGCTTACTTCCAACTGGAAACACAACGCCGTTCATCGATCGTCGGCTACACCGCAATCGCAGACACCAACCGCGTCAATGACCTGTTGCGTCGACCAGAGGCGAAACAAGCCCTCCAGTCCGATTTGCGATTGATGTGGGAAGCCAAGTCTACACAAAACTTTGCTGCGCTTTATGCCATCAAGGACGAAAGCGGAAAAGGCAAAGCTAAATTGAGCGGTAAGAGCATCATTGATGCACGGGTTTCATATGATGAGATTGGCGATGTTGTCGTGAGCATGACCATGGACGGAGAAGGCTCCGGCATCTGGGGGGCGATGACTGAAGCGTGTGCGGCTGACAACCAGCGAGCAGTTGCTGTGATCTTGGATGGATTGGTCTTTAGCGCTCCAAGTGTGCAGTCTGCCATCACGAACGGCCGCTCTCAAATTAGCTTCGGTTCCAATCAGAGCATCGAAGACAAGATGGCGGAAGCCAACGATTTGGCCTCCTTGCTCAAAGCAGGATCGCTTCCTGCTCCAGCTCGTATCGTAGACGAAGTGAGTGTTGGACCACAGCTTGGTGAAGAAAACATTCAAGCAGGATTCAGTTCATTTGTGATTGCCCTCGCGGTCATCCTCTTGTACATGATGTTCTATTACAAAGGCGCTGGACTCGTATCCAATTTGGCTTTGATTGCCAACCTCTTCTTCTTGATTGGTGCGCTTGCTTCGCTTGGAGCAGCATTGACCCTTCCTGGAATCGCAGGTATCGTACTGACCATCGGTATGGCAGTAGACGCCAACGTACTCATCTATGAGCGTATCCGAGAGGAAATGCGCGGCGGAAAAGGCTTGATGGTGGCCGTGAAAGACGGTTATTCAAAAGCATACAGTGCCATCATTGACGCCAACTTGACCACATTGCTCACCGCATTTGTCTTGTACAGCTTTGGTAGCGGCGCCATCCGTGGATTTGCAACGACTCTGATCATCGGTATTTTCACATCGCTCTTCTCTGCGATTGTATTGACACGATTGGTGTTCTTCAGTCGCCTCGAGAATAAGAAGCCGATCAGCTTCTACACGGACATGACCAAAGATTGGTTCACAAAAATCAACGTGAACTTCATTGGCAACCGTATGAAATTTTACATCCTTAGCGCGATCATTGTGGTGGGCGGTATCGCCAGCCTCGCCACCAAAGGTTTGCAGTATGGCGTTGAATTCTCGGGGGGTACAACATTCGATGTCTCATTTGACGAGGCCGTGGATGTACAACAAATCCGGGAGTCATTGGCTGTGGCCTTTACCGAAGAAGGCAAAACAGGCAATCCGATTGTGCAGACCAAAGACAGCGATGCCAAGGTTCGAATCATGACCAACTACATGATCGACAACCAAGATGAGAACCAGGACGAATTGATCCAATCTGCTTTGGCAGAAGGTTTAGCTGTGACGGGTGTAGACTACACCATTGACCAGTACAACAAGGTAGACAGTACCATTTCGGATGATTTCCGAACCGGTGCTCAGAACGCTACCGTGTTCTCCTTGCTCATCATTTTCCTTTACATCTTCTTCCGTTTCCGCAAGTGGCAATATGGCCTGGGTGCATTGGTCGCTATGACGCACGATGTGATCATCGTATTGAGTGCATTCAGCATCTTTGCTGGCATCCTTCCATTCACGATGGAAATCGACCAAGCGTTCATCGCAGCGATTTTGACGGTCATCGGTTATTCCATCAACGACACGGTGGTTGTGTTTGACCGTATTCGTGAATACGTCGGACTGTATGGCGATAAGAAAGAGGATACGGACCTCATGAACGATGCTTTGAACAGCACACTCAGCCGTACCATCAATACATCGCTCTCGACGTTTGTCGTGTTGCTCACCATCTTCTTGTTGGGCGGTGACAACATCAAAGGCTTTGTATTTGCCTTGATGATCGGTGTAGTGGTTGGAACGTACAGCTCCATCTTCATTGCAACGCCTAGCGTATTGGACTTGAGTAAAAAACTCAAAGCTTAATCGTCGCGCAACAATTTGAAACGAAAAAGGCCACCCGTAGGGGTGGCCTTTTTGTTGCGTGACTCTTCGGTCTCAATTCAGCAAACGTCCGCTGCGGAGCAATTGATAAGGACTGAGATCCTCGAGATTCAACACAATGCTGAAAGCGGTTTGCCCTTTGAAGTTGAGTGATGTGAAACCATCAAGCCTTTGGACAAGCGGCAATTGCACTTTCATAAAGCGAAGGTTCATCGCTACACCAAACGTAGCGAGCCTCATATTGCTACCAACCAACCCTCCTCCATAGAAATCAATGCGCTTCGTTACGTTCCGCGCAATACGGGCAGAAGCCATCGCATTCACTGGCATTTGCATCACATCGGCATTGCTTGATAAGAGCACATTCATGATCGGAAGACCGCCTTGTTCGCGCGCAATGATGCGGCTCAACAAATCGTATTGCTCCCGTCCAAAGAACAAGTGATCCTTGAAATTATCCGTCGCACCCGTGATGCCTGCAGTCATGAGTGGGTAAACATTTGATGCGCCAAAAGCCTTGCCTGCGTATATGCGCCAACCCCAACCCCTGCCTTTTCGGTTCACTTCCTTTCGCCCTTTCCACATCGCCTCCACCGTGATGGATTGATCCGTCAACTTCGGAAACAATGGAGCCTCAAATAGGCCCGCCCAGCGAATCAATTCGCCCCAGTTCTTAAGTCCCACACCTCCGGCCGTAATGCGCAACTCACCCTGCTGCTTGAGATTGCCCCGATTGCTATTGATGCGGTAATTGAGGCGCAGCGCTTGCCGAAGAGTATCGAGGTATGGAGCGAAGCCCGGGTCAATGCCAATTCCAGCAGGTTGTTCGCGCACATCAATGAGCGAAACGCTCAAATCCGAGCTTAGTGGTGTGCCAGGATTTTGGTTGAAACGATGCAAGTAACGCACACTGCTCCGCAGGTAATCCAAAGCGTACACCCCCTCGATGCCTTGGGTGGCAAATTTCCGGAGCTGTCCTTCCCATCTGCCGTTGCCCTTTTTGAACGAGACACGGCCAATTCCAGCCAACGTAGCATTCTCGGTGCTCCACAACGGCATGGCCATCCACTCCCAATTTCGCAAAGGCAGCACGCTGTTGTGCACGACAAAGCCCGCGAGCAATTCATCGTGGGCATTCCAACCGAGGGCTGGCAGCCAATTCACCTGTGTTTTTGAACCATCCTCCAGACGGGTGAGCATGCGCACGCTGAGCGGCTCAATCCGACGGAGCAATCCGCTCGTACGCATGGTATTGTTTTGCGGTCGCGCGTCCAAGGTGATGGCACTGTGGTCAATTCGCAACGCGGTGTATGGCGTTCCATTTCGATCGGTGGATGCAATGCGCAAGTTGCCTGCGCTACCGGCATCGATTGGATTGTACCATTCTATGCGCTTCCAGATAGAATCAGCCACGCAACCATAAAGCGGCCATGGCCCTTCCAAATCTCCTCGATTGCGCACGGAAACGACCAATGTATCTCCATCGGCCGTTCGTTCCCGCCGCAACCCTGCAATGGCATAATCCGTCTGGCCTGTAGTTGGAATGAGGCCGTCAAAAAACCATGCAAGATCCTTTCGTGTGCTCGCTTCGAGCGACCGCTGCAGATCGTCCGGCCCGGGGTGCTTGAATTTCCAGGCATTGAAATAAGAACGCATTGCTGCATCAAATTGCGGGGTTCCCAGCGACTGACGCAGGTATTCGAAGGCAGCGGCGGATTTTTTGTAGACGACCGTGCCGTAATTGATGCCACTGAATTCATCCGAATGGCATTGCATGGGTTGATCGTCACTCATGCGGGCGCTCAACAGGTAAGCCAATGCATCGCGGCTCTCATATGTGCGACCCATCAAATCAAGCCTCTCCATGATGGGAGTTGCCTCTTCAACCATGCCCGTGAGCCCAATCGCATCGCCATACTTCTCCACGAAATAACGGGTCTCGTTGAATGAGTTGATGCCCTCGTCCATCCATGCATTGGTGCGCTCGTTGGATCCCAAAATGCCATAAAACCAATTGTGTCCGACTTCGTGCACGATGACTGTTTCCAGTCCCATGTCAGATCCTGAACTGCCAATGACCGTTACGTTGGGATACTCCATGCCCCCGCCGGCACTGATGGTCCCGTCAACGGCAGTGACTTGCTCGTACGGGTAATCGCCGTTCCATTGCGAATAGTAGCGCGTCGCATCGGCGATGTACTCAGGTGCTTTGCGCCACAGTTTTGCTTCGGCCGGCGTAAACATGGACCAAGTAGTGACTTCACGGCCCGACCATGGCAATTCGGTGCTTCCCTTGAGCACCCACCACCGCTTGTCGGCAAACCAGGCAAAATCATGCACATTGTATTGGCGGTAGCGCAACGTTTTCGTCACGGTGGCAGACACTGGAAACGCATTGACACTATCGGGGTTCAGCTCCAAATCGTCAAATTCAGCGGCATCGATTCTGCGGACAGTCGCGAGCGCGATTGAATCCAAGAA
>Ga0209335_10001350_pt1 | contig 28165 bp, 28 predicted proteins | sample COG_09_FD_184753 | JGI IMG/M metagenome (GOLD analysis project Ga0209335, IMG submission 184753) | Pelagic Microbial community sample from North Sea - COGITO 998_met_09 (SPAdes) (version 2) | ecosystem: Environmental > Aquatic > Marine > Neritic zone/Coastal water | place: Helgoland, sampling...
GTTGATAGGCTGGATGTGGAAGCGCAGTAATGCGTGTAGCTGACCAGTACTAATAGCTCAATTGGCTTGATTTATGCACTGAAAAAAATTTTTAAAGATAAAAATATTTGATTAAATTAAAAAATATTAATTAAGCTAAAATAATAATTGGTTTAACACACCTTTGATTTTTTAACATTTAGTAAAAGAAAAAAATATAAAATTTAAACTACACATTCTATGCTTTTGTAAAAAAATAAAATAAAATAAAAATGTCTATAAAAAAATATTATTTTTTGGCAAAAAAAACATTGTTTCCTTTAAACAGAAGTCTTACAGGTAAAGGAATAAAGCAAACTTTAAAAATAATTAAAAACGAGTTCCCCAAACTCAAAATAAAAAAAATCAAAGCTGGAGCAAAAGTTTTTGATTGGAAAATTCCTGAAGAATGGAATATATCAGATGCTTTCATAATCGATAAACATGGCGATAAAATAATTGATTTTAAAAAAAATAATTTACATGTTGTTGGCTATTCAAAACCAATTAATAGAACAATGGGAAGAGATGAATTGATTAACAAATTATTTTCATTAAAAAAGCAACCGAATGCAATCCCATATATTACTTCATACTATGAAAAAAGATGGGGATTTTGCATGAGTTATAATCAGCTTAAAAAACTGAAAAATAATTATAAAAAAAAAGATAAGTTCAAAGTTGTAATAAAATCTAGCTTTAATAAAAAAGGTTTTCTTAATTATGGAGAGTTAGTATTAAAAGGAAAATCTGCAGATGAAATTTTAGTTTCTACTTATATATGTCATCCGTCTATGGCTAATAATGAGTTAAGTGGTCCAATAGTATCAATGAGCTTAATTAATTATTTTAAAAAAATTAAAAATTTAAATAAATCTATTAGATTTATTTTTATACCTGAAACAATAGGTTCCATAGCATACATATATCAAAACTTTAGTAAATTAAAAGATAGAGTAATTGGAGGTTACAATCTAAGTTGTATTGGTGATGAAAGAAATCATTCTTGCATTTTGTCAAAATATGAAAATTCTCCATCTGATGACTCACTTATTGAGGCATATAAAAAACTTAAAATTAAGAAATATAAAATTTACTCTTTTTTAAAAAGAGCTTCTGACGAAAGACAATTTAATTCACCAGGTATTGATCTTAAGATAACATCAATTTTTAGAACAAAATATGGTGAATTTCCAGAGTACCACACTTCTTTAGATAATTTTAATGTTGTTACTTTAAAAGGTATAAAAGGTGGCTATAACGTAGCAAAAAAATCTATTATAATTTTACTGAATAAAATCATTCCAAAAAATAAAATTTTATGTGAGCCCCAGATGGGAAAAAGAGGTTTGTATCCCACTCTTTCAACTAAAGAAAAAAAAAGTACCACCAACAATTATATGAACTTTCTTCAATATGCAGACGGTAACAATTCAATTGAAAGAATTTCAAAAAAAATTAATTTAGGTTTAAATTTAACAAAAAAAATTTTCTTAAAGCTCAAATCAAATAATTTAGTTTACTGAGCTTTATTCTTAAATTTATCTAAATATTTGTAGTATAGTAAAATAATTTTTTACACAAAATAATGATAAATAAATTAAATAACCTCAAATCTCTTGTAAATAAAAATGTATTTATACCCACAGGAACTTCTGATCTCTTAATTGAGGCTTCGACTAAAATAATTAGATCTAATAAAACAATTTTAGATTTGGGTTGTGGCAATGGTATAGTTGGCATTTCTATATCAAAAATTAAAAATCTTAAAAGAAAAATATATTTTTCAGATATTTCTATATCAGCCTGTAAAAACGCTAGACAAAATTGCAAAAAATTTAAAGTAAATTTTGAAATTAAAAATGGCAAAGTATTTCAACCCTGGAAGAATTATAAATTTGATTATATAGTTTCTGATATTGCTGCAATTGCAGACCAAGTTGCAAAAGTTTCACCATGGTATCATAATTGTGTAAATAATGCAGGAATTGATGGTACAAAAAATGTAATTAAATTTCTAGATGAAGCAGATTTTTATTTGAATAAAAATGGAATAATTTTATTTCCAATAATATCTTTGTCTAACGAAAAAAAAATAATTTCAGTCTTGAAAAAAAAATTTAATAAAATTAAATTAATAAAAACAAAAACATGGCCTTTACCTAAATCTATGTACAAAAATATAAATTTATTAAATAAGCTTAAAAAAAAGAAAATAATATACTTTGAAAATAAATATGGTATGTTAACTTTCAAAACTGATATTTACTATGCCCAAAAAAAAAATTAAAAGTTTAAAAAAAAAAATTAAAAATCCAAAAAAAAATTTAAAAAATATATTTATTTCAAAGATCTCAAAAATTTTGAATATAAGTAAGAATGAACTTTTAAAAAAAGATGATTTTACTGAAATAGAAGGTTATGACTCCTTAATACACTTGGAAATAATTACTCAGCTAGATAATATATTTGGTAAAAAAATTAAAAAAATACATGATATGTCAAAATTGACTAGTATAAAAAAAATAATGAAACAATTAAATAAATAAGTATTTAAAATGGGGTTAAAAATTGTTTCAATTAAATCCTCCCTTCCACACAAATCTGTAAATTTAAATTCTGCAAAATATAAAAAAATTATTCAAGCCACAGGTATAAATAAGAGATATTTATCATCAAAAAATGAGGATGTAATTAGTTTATCTATTAAGTCTGCAAAAAAAATTTTAAATGATAAACTGAAGAATAAAATAAGTTTCTTATTGTTTGTATCACAAACTTCACCTTATAAATTTCCATCCATATCTTGCATTCTTCAAAATGAATTAAATCTTCCAAGAGATATTTATGCAGCTGATATCAACATGGGATGTTCAGGATATATTTATGCATTAAAATTAGCTAGATCATTAGAAGATCTATATAACAACAGAAAGTATGGTCTTATAATTTGCTCAGACACTTATACAAAATATATAGAAAAAAATAATAAAAGTTGTGAGCCAATTTTTTCTGATGCTTCTACAACAACATTAGTCAAAATTTCCAAAAAAAATCAATTCCAGGAATTTGATTTTGGTGTGGATGGTAGTGGATATCAAAGCCTGTTATTAAAAGAAAATTCAAAAAATATGTTTATGGATGGAGCTAAGGTTGCAATTTTTACAATTAAAGAAATACCTCAATTTATAAAAAAATTTTTACTAAAAAATAAGCTAGGAGAAAGAAATATTAAATACATAGCACTTCATCAAGCTAGCAAGTATGTATGTAATAAAATTAAAAAAAAATTAAGATTTAATGATAATTTGTTTTTAGAAAACTACCATAAGTACGGTAATACTGTTTCCTCAACAATACCATTACTTTTAAAAGATTGTATTGACAAAAGAAAACTAAAAAAAAATGACATTATCATTGCATGTGGATTTGGTGTTGGATTATCTTGGGGTATTGTAAAAATAAAATGGTAAAAAAAAATTTAATTCTTTTTTTTGGATCTAGTGGTGGTATTGGTCAAGAACTTGAAAAATTATTAAAAAAAAAATATAAGATTATTTCTTTTTATAACAAAAAAAAAATTTTAAAAAAAAATAATACGATAAGTAAAAAAATAAATTTTCTACAAGATAAAGATATAAATAAAATCACAAAAATAATTAATCTAAATAAATATAAAGTAGTAATTTTAAATTTTGCTTCAATAAAAATTGATAAACTATCTTTTTATATAAAAGAAACTGATTATAAAAAGACAATGGAAATAAATGTTAATGCTTTTCTTAAGATTATAAACAAAGTTATACCTTTTATGATGAAAAATAATTGGGGCAGGATAATAAATGTATCTTCTACAGGAGGCATATTAGGTGACAAGGGTGCAATTTTGTATTCTATGAGCAAGAACGCAACTTTGAGCATGATGAAAGTTATGTCAAAAGAATATGGAAAATTTAATATAACATTTAATACCTTAAAGTTAGGTAATTTTAATTATGGTTTATTCAAGAAACTTAATAAAGAATTTAGAAAAAAACTTTTAGAAAAAGTACCATCCAAAAAAACTGGAAATATAAAAAATATTTTATTTGCAATAGATTTTTTAATTAAAACAGACTACGTAAATGGATCTTCAATCAATATTGATGGAGGTTTAGACAGTTAGCGTGATAAATGAAAAAGATTTTCAAATTGCTTTGGATGAGGTTATTAAAGACGATGATGAAGTAATAGTTTTGTATAGTGGAATTTATTCATTCATTCACAATTTAAAGTTTAACTTAAAGTCAACTAATCAACTATCTAATAAAATTCTCAAACTAATTGAAAAAAAAGTTGGAAAAAAAAGAACACTTTTTTTACCTTCTTTTACTGGAAAATTTTATAACAAGCATGGTTTTTATGATATTAAAAAAAGTATAGATGATAGTAACGGTGTTTTATCAAAAATAGCTTTGAAAAATAATTATTTTAGAACACATCAGCCAATTCATAGTTACCTAGTCTACGGAAATACTTCAAATATTAAGAAGTTAAAATTAATTTCATCTTGGGGAAAAAAAAGTATATTAGAATTTTTTTCAAATAAAAATGCTAGAATATGTAATTTAGGTATGCCATGGAATAAAGGGTGTGCTTATTTGCACAGATTTGAGGAAATCTATAATGTTCCATGGAGATATAGTAAAAAATTTTACTGTGATTTAAAAAAAAATGGAAATAAAATAGGTAAATGCTCTGAAATTAAATTTTGTTCATCAATAAATGTGGCTTTAAAATATGATTACTTTCCATTAATTAAAGAAATAGAAAACTCAAAATCTTTTTGTAAGTCTAGCAATAAAAAATTTAAATTTGAGTCTATAAAGGTAAAATGCCTAAATAAAATTGGAAAAAGAGTATTTTCAAAAAATCCTTGGATGATTATAAAAAACAAAAAGCAGACAAAAAAATGGATAAAATTTGAAAAAAAAAATGAAATGTTAAAACTTAAAATTTAAATAATAGTTGACTTTAACTTTGAATGTCTAAAATTAGATGCTATACAAATCATAACTAATGCTAAATAAAGATGTAAAACTCAAAGAGAAAATTAAAAAGTATTTAAAAGCTCTAGATAAAATTGAAAAAGCACGTAAACAAAATAATGTAAATTGGATGGATATTTTGAGAATTGCATTAAAAAATGCTCCAAATGAAACAATAAAATTAATGAAAAAGATTAACAAAAAAGATCAAATTATTACGAACTTGTTTAGAAGTATAAAATAAACTTAATGTCTTCAGTAGTAGCAGTTTTTGGTCTTGGCAAATATCAAAAATCTGGAATTTTAGAACTAAAAAAAAGAAATTTTATTACAATCGGTTTTGATGAAAACAATAGTCCATATTCAAAAAAAAGTGTGAATAAGTTCTTTAATGTGTCATTTAACAATATAAAGAAAATTCAAAAAATTTGTATAGAAAATAAAGTTAAATATTTGTTTGCTTTTTCTACTGACGCCCCTTTAAATTTAATATCTAAATTAAATGAAAATTTAAAATTACAAGGTTACAAAAAAAAAGATGTAAATTTGGTATCTGATAAAATTAAATTAAGAAAATTTTTAAAAAAAAAAATGAAAATATCTCAACCAAAATTTAATTATTTTCAAAATTTTGATAAAATATCAAAAAAAAAATTTGATAAATTTAAAAAACCAATTGTATGTAAGCCAAATATAGGAAGTGGATCAAAAGGTGTTTTTTTCGCAAATGATTACTTAAATTTTTTAAAATTATTTAAAGAAAATAAATCTTTTTATAAAAATAAAAAAATTTTAATTGAAAATTTTATTCAGGGCACAGAATATGCGATTGAAGGCTGGATATATAATAATAAGTTTATTTTAGGATGTCTTTCAAAAAAGAAACGGTCAAATTTACCTTATTTATTAGATGTAAGTTTAATTATTAATTATAAAAACAGTAATATTATTTCTCAAGTAAATAAATTTTTTAGTAAATTTATTAAAAAATCTAACATGAATAATTTGCCTGTTCATTTTGAATTTTTAATTAGAAATAATAGAATAGTTCCAATTGATTTTGCAATAAGGGGTGCTGGATTTGGTGTTTACTCAGAAATTTTAAGTAAAATTATGCAACAATCAACTGATAAAATTTTAGTCAACCTAATCATGAATTTAGATATAGAATTCAATAAGCCAAATGATAAAACTTTTTTTCTTCGTTTTTTATTTTCAAATAAAAAAGGAATTTTTAAAGGTATAACTAACATAAGTAAATTAAAAAAATTATCATCATTTAGAGAATTGCAATTTTATAAAAAAAAAAATTCAAAAGTTTCTATATTGAAAAATGGACATGATAGAATTGGTCATATTATCTTAGAAAGTTCATCAAAAAATCTTTATAAAGATGTTGTAAAAAGTGACAATTTAATCAAGACTAAAATAGAAAATGAGTGATTTAAAAGTCTGCATAACTATTGATACAGATGCAGATCCATTGATTAAAAATCACAAAACCTCTGTTTCATTTAAAAATCTTGATTATTCATTAAATAAAATATCAGATAAATTCACAGAGCTTGAAAATAAATTAAATATTACATTACCAATAAGTTGGTTTGTGAGAGTTGATAATCAAATCAAGGATGAATTAGGAAGTTATGATTGGATTTTAAATAATTATTCTAAATTTTGGGAAAATGAAAGATCCAAAAAAAATGAAATACATTGGCATTCCCACATTTATGAAATGATTAATGATAAGTGGGTCTTTCCAAAGAACAAAAGTTTTTATCTAAATGAAATAGAAAAAATTTTTAATTTTTTGAAAAAAAATCACTTTGAACCTGAATGTATTAGAATGGGTGAAGCTTATATGAATAATGATATAATGAATCTTTTAAAAAATTTGGGTTTAAAAGCGGATAGTTCGTGTATACCTGGAAGACAAAGAAAAGATAAAGAAAAGTTTTTTGATTGGTCAACTGCAAAAAATTTTCCATATTTTCCATCCAATAAAAATTACCAAGAAGAAGATAAAATAAAAAAAAATTTTTTAGAGATACCCATGAATACAATTCAAACAAAATGTGAATATGATAAAAAACCTCTTTTGAGATATATGAATTTAGCATTTAAGAGTCATATTACTTATAATGGTTTAGAGAAATTTATTAAAGATAACGATTTATTAGTAACAATAAGTCATCCATACGAATTTTTTGATAAATTTGAGAATAATAAGGTTTTATTATCCAATGATTTAAATACTTTGGAAGAAAATATAAATAATATATTTAAATTGTCTAAACAATTTAAAAAAAATATTAGATTTGTAAAAATAAGTGAAATTATCAATGACTACTTAAATGAAAAATAAATTAATTGAAAAAAAAATTCTTTCAAAATTAAGTAAAATTTCATCTAAATCAAAAATAAATTTTTTTGGAAGGGCAAATTCTGCTATTTGGACTATTGCCTGCTATCTAAAAAAAAAAACTAAAAAAAGAACAATAATTTTACCATCAACAATGTGTATTTCACCTTCGATAATTTTTTTGGTAAATGGTTTTAAATTACTTTTTATTGATGTTGAAAAAAAAAATGGTTTATTAGATATAAAAAAAACAAAAAAACAGATAAAAAAAAATAACGATATAGCAGCTATATTTTATGTTAATTTATTTGGAAATAAAGAAACCAAAGCATCTCAATTAAAAGATATTAAAGACATTCTTGTTATTCAAGATTTAGCTCAAACATTTTTTAGTAAAAAAAATTATAATAATTCTGATATTTTTGGGGACATGATAATACTATCATTTGGATATTCAAAAATTTTTGACTTAAATCATGGAGGCATTGTCTTGTCTGATAACTATGATTTCTATAATTATGCTAATAAATTTAATAGTAAAATTCAAAATAAAGAAGTTTCTGAAATAGCTAAATTAAAATATCTCAAATGGTACCATGAAGTTGTTGAAAAAAAAAAGAAATGGAAAAAATACATTTTACATAAGTTTGCATCAAAACTTTATTTAATTAAATTTAATCGAAATAAAATTTATAGAATATTTGACTCAGTTAATGAAATTGATAGTGAGTATAAAAAAAGAAAAAAATTATTATATTTATATAAAAAGTTTTTTAATACCCAAAAAATAAAATTTTTACATAGCAAAAATACATTGATTCCTTGGAGATTTTCTTTTCTTATGAAAAATAAAAAGAAATTTTTGAAAAACGTTAGAGATAAAGGATACGATGCATCTTCTTATTATCCAAATTTAGGAAGAATTTTTTCAAATAAAAGTAATTTATTTGCAAATTCAGATGATATAGAAAAAAAAATTGTTAATTTATGGTTAACAAAAGACTATAACATTAAAAAAATTAAAGATCAAAGCAACATTTTGAAAGGTAGTTTGTGATTAAAAAAAAAAAGATTGAGATTCTTGATTGCACACTAAGAGATGGCTCATATGTTTTGAATTATAATTTTACAGACTTTGAAACATCTTTAATTTCAAAACTTTTATATGAGTCCGGGATAAATTTTGTTGAAGTGGGGCATGGTGTTGGCCTTGGAGCCAGTAAAAAAATTTTTTCATCTTTTTGTTCAGATGAAAAATATATTGAAGCAGCAAACTTAGCAAAAAAAAATAATCAAAATAAAGTTGGTTCATTTTGTTTTTCAAATATAGCTTCTAAAGATAAAATAAATTCCGCTTTTAAGGCAGGACTCGATTTTATTAGATTTGGAGTAGATCCCGAAACTTTTAAAAAAGATTTAAACTTAATTAGATATTCAAAAAACTTAGGACTAGAAGTCTATATAAATTTTATAAAATCTTATAATTATTCACCTAAAAAAATCTCAAATTTATCAAGAATTTTTGAGCAAGAAGGAATAGAGGGTGTTTATATAGTTGACTCAGCTGGTGGTATGATGCCCAATGATGTAAAAAAATATGTACTAGCAATAAGTAACAAAATTAGAACGAAAAATTTTCGTGTTGGTTTTCATGGACATAATAATCTTGGTCTAGCTAATGCAAATTGCATCTCAGCTATTGAGGCAGGTGCAACTTTAGTTGATTCATCATTAATGGGAATGGGTAGAAGTTCAGGTAATGCCATAACTGAAATGTTGGTTCCCATACTTCAAAGAGAAGGTAAAATAAGAAAAAATATTAATGTAAGTATTTTATTTAATTTAATAAAGAAAGTTATAAATCCTATTTACAAAAAGAGTTCTTTTGATGAAAATGAAATCTTGATTGGTAAAAGCTATTTTCACAGCAGTAATTTTGATGAACTAAAAAACTTAGCAGTTAAATTAAATGTAAAAACAAGTAAAATTCTTCAAAATATATCATTTAAAAAAAATTCAAATTTAGATGAAAAGTTAAAAAAAAAAATCAGATTAAAATTTAAAAAATTCAAAAAAGAGAAAAAAACAAATTTACAAAATATTTATAATAATATTGAATATGTAAATGTTAATTCAATCAAAAATATTAATAACTTAAAAAAAATATTGATTTCAGAAAAATTCAAAAAGAAAAGTGAAATGGCCATTACTATTTGCAGAGGTAATACAAATCATTTAAAAATTAAAAACATATATTCTACTGATAACATCATATTAGGTCATTTAGAGAGTCCAAATAAAATTTTGGACAAACTGATAATTCGAAATTTTTCAGATTACTTCATTTTTTTGGATGAAAAAATAAAATTAGAAAAAGATAACAGATTTAAAAAATTAAATATTTTTAGCTACAGTGAAGAAAAAATTTTTATTGATGCAATTTTTGACTTTATAAATGCACTTAATTATTCAAGAATTTTAACAAATGTAAAGAAATTTAAATATTTGGAAAATAATTATAAAGGAAATAAAAAAAATAAAAATCTTGTCATATTCGAAGACAACTTGAAAAAGTCTGACATATTTTTAAAAAAAATTAAAACTGAATTTGATATTTTACTAGTTAATATACTTAAAAGAGATGTATCTGAAATTAAAAGAAAAAATTCTTATCTAGCTAGAATATTTAAACCAAACTATGGATTAACCTTATGTCATGATATATTAAGAAAAATTGATAGTATTAAAAATTTACAAACAACATTTGATATTGAATACATGGATAAAAATACAAAAATTGCAGCAGGAGGACAGATTGCTGAAAAAAATTCTATAATTGTAAACAATATTAAGAATCCAACAAAGATTATTGGTATTTCTGATGGAAAAGGTGGTTTATTGGATGTTGATTTTGAAAATCAAAAAAAGAAAAAAATTAATAATTGGTTTATTAACAAAATAATTAATTAATGAAAATATCTAATAGAAATATTGGTAAAAACAATAAGCCTTTCTATATCGCTGAAATAAGTGGTAATCACAACGGAAAAATTTCAAATGCTATAAAACTAATTGATGTTGCTAAATGGGCAGGGGCTGACGCTGTTAAACTCCAGACTTTTTTACCTGATAAAATGACCTTAAATTCAAATAAAGGTAGATATTTAGTAAAACATGCTAATTCTAAATGGTCCAAAAAAACTTTATACGATCTTTTTACTAAAGCTTATACCCCGTGGGAATGGTATCCAAAACTAAAAAAATATGCCAAGAAAAAAAATATTATATTATTTAGCTCTGTTTTTGATCTAACATCTTTAGATTTTTTAGAAAAAATAAATTTTCCAGCCTACAAGATAGCTTCATTTGAAAATAATGATGTTCATTTGATAAATGAGGTCTGTAAAAAAAAGAAACCCCTAATAATTTCATCTGGTATGGCTTCATTTAAAGAAATTAAAGATATATATAAAATTTGTAAAAAAAATAATATGATTTCAAAATTGGCAATACTTAAATGTAATAGTAGTTATCCATCACCATTAAAAGACACTAATTTAGCAACAATTTTAAATATGCGAAAAAAATTTGATTGTGAAATTGGTTTATCGGATCATTCAATAGGATCAACAGCTTCAATATCAGCAATTTCTTTAGGAGCATCAATAATTGAAAAACATATTTGTATTGATAAGAAAACAGGAATAGACTCTTTTTTTTCTGCTAATCCTGTCGAATTAAAAAATTTGATAGATAGATCAAATGAATGCTGGAAATCTCTAGGTGACATATTCTATGGTCCGACTAAATCTGAGATAAAATCTATAAAAAATAGAAGATCAATTTTTTCATCAAAAAAAATAATGAAAAATGAAAAAATAAATTTACAAAATATAAAAACATTAAGACCTAGAATTGGTGTGGATGCAAAATATTTTTTTAAAATTTTAGGAAAAAAAGCTGATGTTAATATAGGTAAAGATAAACCAATTAAATGGAAATTATTAAAATAAATGGCAACTTGGAGACAAAATCAGGCTTTTGATAAAAAATTTGGATCTACAAAACCACCATCATATCCTAATGAAATGTTGGTAAAGTTATGTTCTTCAAAAAGATATTCAAAATTATTAAATAGACTATTTTCAAAAAGAAAAATAAAAGTTTGTGAGATAGGCTGTTTATCAGGAAATAATATTAGATTTTTTTTAGATAAAGGTTGGGAGCCTTATGGGGTCGAAATAAATGATGATTTGATAAAATTATGTGAAAAAAATTTATCAAATTTTAAAATTAACTTTAAAAGATTAAAACTTGGAAATAATGAAAATATTCCATATGATAAAAATTTTTTTGATTTGTTGATTTCAATTAATACTATCCACTATTCTTATTTAAAAGGTATCGATGAAGCCATTAATGAGTTTAATAGAGTTTTAAATAAAGGTGGTATTGCTATTATTGAAACACCATCTGAAAAACACGATGCATTAATCAACAGCATAAAAAAAGAAGAAAATTATTGGGTATGGAAATGGGGTGGTTTTAGACAAAATAGTTTTTTAGGTTTTTTTGATAATAAAAAAAAATTTTATCAAAAATTAAAAAGCAAATTTTCTAAAGTTGAGATATATGACAGATCTGAAGTTTATAAAGATATTAAACTTCACTGGCATGTAGCTGTTTGTGTAAAATAAAAATGAAAAAATATATACAATGAATATTGCAATTATACCTGCAAGACAAGGTAGCAAAAGAATAAAAGAAAAAAATATTAAAAAATTTTTAGGTAAGCCAATAATAAGTTATGCTATTAAAAAAGCTTTAAAAACTAAACTTTTTGATTATGTTGTAGTTTCAACAGACTCCTTAAAAATTAAAAAAATTTCAGAAAAGTTTGGAGCAAAAGTTTTTTTTTTAAGACCAAAAAAAATTTCTGATGATAAAGCCACAACACAAGAAGTAATAAAGCATGCTTTAAAGTGGTTTAAAAATAATAATATGCAATTTAATTATGTATGTTGTATTTATCCTACATCGATATTGACTAAACCTAATGATCTAATCAAATCATATAGACTCATTAAGAATTCGAAATGGTCATTTGTTATGTCAGCTCAAAAATATTCGACTCAAATTGAGAGATCATTTAATTTAAAAGATAATAAAATTATATTATATAATAAGAAAAAATTTTATAAAAATTCACAAGATTTTAAAGATTTCTATCACGATGCAGGACAATTTTATTGGGGTTCATCAAAAATATGGTATTCTAAAAATAGCCTGAATAACAAAAGTACAATTTACCAATTAAAAAAGCATCAAGCTGTGGACATTAATACCTTAGAGGATTGGAAGTTTGCAGAGAAACTATATAAGTTGAGATAAATAATTAAACTTAATGAAAAAAATTTCTTTTTCAATTTTAGGATTAGGTAGAGTTGTTGATAAAAGAGTTTTTCATATGTTTAAATATGAAATAAAAAATGGTTATGTAAAAGCAATTTTTGATATAAATGAAAATAAAAAAAATAAGTTTAAAAAATTATTCAATTGTAAATCAGAAAATTCTTTAGATAAATTTTTAAAGATTAAGAGTGATTTTGTATATATTGCATCTGAATCAGGCAATCATTACAAACATATCTTAAAATGTTTTTCTTTTGGAAGAAATGTAATAGTTGAAAAACCTCCAGTTCTTAAAGTCAATGAATTAGAAGTTTTAAATAAAATAGCAAAAAAAAAGAAATTAAAATTTTATACAATTTTTCAAAATAGATTAAATAAATCAGTACAGTACGTAAAAAAAATAATTGAAAAAGAAAATGTAATTTTTGTAGATTTATCCTTAATTTGGTCAAGACCACAATCTTATTATCAAGATTGGCACGGTAATTGGAAATTGGACGGAGGAGTTTTGGCTCAACAAGGAATTCACTATGTAGATTTATTGATTTATTTATTTGGAGATCCAAATAAATGTATAAGTTTAATTTCTAACAAAGTTAACAAATTACAAGCTGAGGATACTCACGTCTCTTTAATTAGTTTTAAAAAAAAAGGTTTAAGTTGTACTGTAAATATGTCTACAGCATTTAGACCCAGAGATTTTGAGGCTTCAATAAAAATTTATTGTAAAGAAAAAATCATAAATTTAGCAGGTTTGTGTTGCAATACAATTTCAATTGATAAGTTATTTAAAAAAAAAATTTCTAAATCTAATATTCTTAGAAATTTTTCAGAAAAAGTTCCAAGTGGTTATGGTTTATCTCACAGAAAAGTTTTTCAAGAAATTATTGATTATGAATATAAAAAAAAAACAAAACCTTTAAAAGCTTACCAAACTCTAAGTACAATAAAGTTAATAAATATGATGTATAAAAGTTTTGATGAAAATAGATGGGTTTACTTTAAAGAAAAAAAAATAATTTCTAAACTTGGTAAATGAAAAATCAAAAAGAAAATTTAAATAAATTCATATCAAATAGTATCTACAACCATAATAAAAAATATGCACTCATTATTGGAGAAACGCCATCTAATGGGGCAAGATCTCCAAAATTATGGAACAGGGTATATAAAAAATTAAAGTATCAAACTAGAATGTATCCGGCAGATGTTAAAAAAGAAAAATTAGAATATTTAATTAATTATTTAAGATCTGATGATTTGTTTATTGGATCTGCTGTTACTGCGCCTTATAAGGAGTTAATAGTAAAATATTTAGATTTTGTTTCTGTTGAAGCAAAATTAATTGGATCAATTAATACTATTAAAAAAATTAATAAAAAATTTTACGGTTTTAATACTGATTATAATGGAATACTAAAATCTTTAAATTTTTATAAAAATAAAAAAAAAATTTTGATTTTAGGATGTGGAGGAGCAGGTAAAGCTGTAATTTTAGCTTCAATTAAAAAATTTAGAAATTCTTTTTTTTATTTTTTTAATAGAGATAAAAAAAAATTATCAAAGTTCATTAATAAATTAAAGATAAAAAGATTTGAAATTTTGGACAATAAAAGTATTTTAACATTAAATAATATAGATCTTGTAATTAATAGCTCAAGTATTGGCTTTAATTCTTGGATTTACAGAAAAAATTTTTTTTTTAATTTAAGGTATTTTTTACCTGTTTCTAATTTAAGAGGCATAAAAGGAGTAAGAACTTTAAATAAAAAAATATTTTTAAAAAAAAATAAAATTTTAATAAATAAAAGCACTTTACAATTTAGAACATTTCTTAAAAACAATCCAAATAGTGATTACCTTGATATTATATATAACCCACTCAATACTAAGTTATTAAAATTAGCTAAAATTTATGGACACAAAATATTAAATGGTATACAGATGAATTTTGAGCAAGCGGTAGAAGCATTTTGCATAGTAAATAATAAAAAATTTGATAAAATCAAAAAATATATGAAAAAAAATGGATAATAAGTTTCCTGGAAAAGATATATCTCTAGAGGATATTAAGTCAAAATTTCCCCTAGCAGCAAAAAAAAATTCAAAGCATAAAAGTAAGTTTAAAATTTCAGGAGTAGAGTTCGGAGGCAATTCCATACCAATTTTTGCAGGACCAAACATGGTAGAAAGTAAAAATCTAATTTTTGATATAGCTAAAAATGTTAAATCTATAGGTGCACATTTTTTAAGAGGGGGTGCTTTTAAACCTCTAACATTTCCTTACAGAAATAAAAAATATACTGAAACAAGAGTAGATGGAATAAAATGGTTAGGTTTGGCAAAGGAAAAATTTGATATCCCTATAATAACGGAGGTTATGGAAGAAAAATTCCTACCCTTAATTTGTGAAGTAGCTGATATCTTACAAATAGGTTCTAGGAATATGCAGAATTATCCTCTTATTACCGCATGTGCAAAAACACAAAAACCACTGATGATAAAAAGACATTATGGTGCTTCATTGAGAGATTGGCTTGGAGCAGCCGAATATGCTTTAGTAGAAGGGAATAAAAAAATTATTTTATGTGAAAGAGGAGTTTCAACACCGCATACACACAGAGCTACATCAAGATTTTTATTAGATTTACAAGTGGTTCCTGCTGCTCAAGAGATAACACATTTACCAATTGTTGTAGACCCTTCCCATGCCACTTTTTGGCGTCCCTGGGTAAAACCAATGTCACTAGCAGCCATTGCTGGAGGAGCACAGGGAATAATGTTGGAAGTTCATCCTGATCCAAAAAATTCTGCTGTAGACCCGTTGCAACCAATAGATTATAAAGAATTTGATCTCTTAATGAAAGATATGCACAAGCTTGCCAAGGTTTTATTTAATAAAAAAATATTGTAATCATTTAAAAAAATGAACAAAGAAATTTTTAACTATTGTTAAATTAAATGCATTTATTTTTGTTTGATTTATATATAAGTATAGATAACCTTGTTCCTATAGTAAAAACAATTAATCCAAAAAAAACTATAATTTGCAATATTAACCCAATTCAGAATTATAAAAAAAATAAATTAGTAAATTATATTATAGATAAGGGATCAATATACCACGATTATTTACCATTAGAATTTTCAAGACTAATTCAATTTGTAATCTTAAAATTAATTCTTTTTTTACCTTGTAAAATTTTAGGGAAACTTGATTTTATATGGCATTATATTTATAAATCTTATTTTTTTTCATCAGAAAGAAAAATAGAAAAATTATTAATATTAAATAAAATTAAAACAATTACATTTGAAGAAAGCGCTCCTTCAATGATTGTGTCAGTTTTTTACAAAATTGCAAAAAAACATAACATTACAGTAATTAATATGTCGTCAGGTTTAAGAACTATTAAAGGAAGAAAATTGAGTAAAGATAAATTAAAATATTGTGATTATTATATTGCACAAAATAAAGCTAGAGGAGAAAAAAAGAATGAAATTAAATTTGGACAAATAAAATATTTTGGTTCATTAAGATACTCAGATATATGGTTTAAAAGTCTTAAATTTTTTTATTCTAACAAAGTAAAAAAAACACGTAAAATTAAAATAGCATTATTAAAAAAATTTTCCTCTAAAGAAAGACATCAGGTCAATAAATTAGCTGAAATCTTATCTAGCAATAAAGATTACTCAGTTAAGAGTAGAGAAAAACCCAGAGATATAAATCCCCTTAAGTGTGCGAAATTTAATAATGATGAATTTACTACTTCACAGCTAATAGATTGGTGTGATGTTATAATAACAGCCAGATCCTCTTCGGTATTAGTTGAGGCAGCAATTAAAAATAAAAAAATAATTCTATTAGAATATTTAAATAGCACTTTACATACATCAGGTATTTATAAATACCGATTGATTTTAAAAGCTAAAAAATTTTCTGAAATAGACTATTTAATTAAAAAAGAACAAAATAATAATATTTATGAAAGAAGAAAATTTATAAATAAGTATCTGATTGATTACTTTAACTATCAAAAATTAAAAAAAAATTATGTTAATTTTTATGAAATTAATAGTTAAATTTTTTATAACAAAAAATGATATAAAAATCAGTTAAAATAGAAAAATATATTATTTTCGACATTTAAGATAGATAAATTTATATTTATAGTTTGATTTCTTTGATGATTATGCAAAGTAAATAGTAATACAAAATGATAAAAAAAAAAATAAAACAATTATTAGTAAATTTGATTAATTTAATAACTTCAAAAATTAAAGTTTTTCCTGATCAATTTAAAAAAGTTTACAATATTGAATTTCAAGGTATAAAAATTTTTTTTATTCCCCAAAATGATATTACTTATCGCAGATGGAAAGTTTTTGAGAGAAATGGAAAAGAAAAGAACACGATTGATTGGATAGACACATTTGAAAAAAATTCTATTTTTTTTGATATAGGAGCAAACGTAGGTGTTTTTTCTATTTATGCAGCTTTAAAAAAAAAAGTAGAAGTTTACGCTTTTGAACCAGAACCAAATTCTTTTATAGATTTATTTAATGCAATTCAGATCAATAAAGCCAATGTTATACCCATGCTAGTCCCTCTTGCTGACCAGACAAATTGTAATTTTTTTAATTTAAGTAAAAATTTTGAGCCAGCTTCATCAGGACATATATTTGGTAATAAAGATGACAAAAAATTAAATTATGCAGTTTGTGCAGACACAATTGACAACCTCATTCTAAATAAAAAAATTCCTCAACCTAATTATATTAAGATTGACGTAGATGGCCTGGAGGAAAAAGTTATCTCAGGTTTAGATACTGTAATCAAAGGAAATACTTTAAAATCTATTTTAATTGAATTTATGCATGAGGAGCAAAAATTTTTTTATAAAGATTATTTGAAAAAGAATGGTTATTTTCTTAAAGATGGACCTAGTGGTAATAATAGAAACTATATTTTCTCAAAGGAAAAATGAAATTTAAATTAAATAAAACAGATTTTTACAAATCAAAACCATTTACAGTTTTTGAAATAAATAATTTTTGCTCAGATGATTTATATTTAAATTTAAAAAAAGATTTTCCAAATAAAAGTTATTTTACTGACAATATAAAACCTAGTTCAAAAGACATATTTACTTGTCAAGACCCTGAATTTAAAAAATTTCTAAAAAAAAGTTCATCTTGGAACTATTTTTATGAAAATATCAAAAGTGAGAATTTTATTAAATCAGCATACTTTTTTTCTTTAATACCTAGTTTAAAATCAAGGGGATTAAAAGCTCTTAAAATTTGGACATTAAAAAAGCCAAAGTCTATGATTAAAAAGTTATTTTTTAGAGAAGTAGAGATATTATTTAATTTTTCTAGAATAACAAAAAATAAAAAAGTAATGCCACATACGGATGCGACTTCAAAGCTATTTTCAATGATTTATTATTTTGCAAATGATAATTGGACTGAAAAAGAAGATGGTAATACAAATTTTTGGGATATAAAACAAAATTTTTCCAAATGGTTAAATTGGAAAAATCTACACATTAAAGATGAAAATTATAATGATTTTATTAATGATAATTATATTTGGCATAAATCTATATTTACTAAGAATAAGATGGTCGGATTTATTAAAAGTGATAGATCTTGGCATTCTGTTGATAATATTAATTTAAAAGAAGGTAGTGCGAGAGAAGTCTTAAATATATTTATAAAACGTGTTGATTAAATATTTAATATGAAAAAAAAATTATTTACTGATATTAATATAAATAGAATTGAAAATTTTTTAGACAAACATCTTGAAAAAGCTAAAAATTTATCAAGTGGTGTACCCCCATTTTCATCAGTTGAGATAAGTATAAATGGCGCATGTAATAGAAGATGCCATTTTTGCCCAAGAGTAGTTAAAGAAGATTATCCAAATATTTTAGACTCCTTAAATATGCAATTATTTGATGATCTGATAAATGACTTAGTTTCAATAAATTTTGATGGAAGAATAGCTTTTTCAGGATTTTGTGAACCATTATTATCCAAAAATTTAGATGAATATATCTTAAAGTTAAGAAGTAAATTAAAAAAGCTCACAATTGAAGTTGTAAGCAATGGAGATCCATTATTGGCCAAAAATGGAAAAATTAGATTAAAAAAATTATTTGATTGTGGTTTAGATACAATCAAAATAAGCATGTATGACGGTCCACATCAAATAAAAATATTTGAAGATATTAAAGAAGAGCTCAAATTATCTGATGAACAATATATTATAAGAAAAAGATATTTAGGACCTGACCAAAGTTATGGTATAACTATCTCTAACAGGGCTGGATCAGTTAATTTAAAAAATGAAAAATTTGAACTAAAACCATTAAGTGAGCCTTTAAAACAACCTTGTTACTATCCTTTTTATAAAGTTTTGATAGATCATAATGGAGATGTTTTAATGTGCTCCAATGATTGGAAAAAAGAGAAGCCGATGGGAAATTTATCAAACAGTTCACTCCTAGAAATATGGTCAAATAAAAAATTTGTAGAATTAAGAAAAAAGCTTATGAACAATGATCGGAATGATAAACCATGCAGTGTATGTGATGTAAATGGTTTATTAAATGGCAAACAAGCATTTGATAGATGGAAAAAATATCTTCAAAAATAGATAAAAATATAAAGTTAGGTATTGTTGGTTCTGGAAATATTTCAGAAGATTATATCAAAGTAATTAAATTTTATAATCATAAAGTCCTTAAGATTGTTACTAAAACAAAATCTAAACAAAATATTATTTTTTGTAAAAAAAATAGAATTAAACATCACTATTTGAGCTTTAATAAAGCTATCAATTCTTATCCAAAAGTAGATGCCTGGATTATATGTTCAACTTGGAATACTTTAAAAAAAAATTTATCAATAGCAATTAAAAATAATATTTCAATATTGATAGAAAAATCTATAATTGTTACTTCTAAAGATTTGTTAAAATTAAAATCTAAATTAAAGCCAAATCAACTTAATAGAATATCAATTGCTTATAATAGAAATTATTACGATTTTATTCCATATTTAATTAAGGAAATTAAAAAAGAAAGTTTAGAGGCAATTTATGCTTATTTACCTGAAAGTTATCAATCAATTATAAATAAAAAGGGTTTAAAAATAAAAAATCATTTGACTAAATACATGACCTCGCATTGGATAACACTTATTTATAATGTGTTGAAAAATAGTAATGCAAAAATTAATTTAAGTAAAAAATTTAATTATTCTAAGAAAAATATTTTATCTAGTAATTTAGTTGCATTTGATGTGAATATTAAAAATAAAAAAATTCCTTTAATTATTAATATATTACCTAATAATCCAATGAATATAAATATTTCATTTTATTCTAAAAAGAAAACTTTTGTTTTATCACCAGTTGAAAAACTGAAAGTATATGAAAAAATTAAAATTATAAAAAAAAATAATCAGAATGTTTATATTCCTTTATCTAAAAGTTTAGATGTAAACAAAACATTTAAGCCAGGTTTTAAATTAATGTATCGTGATTTTATTAACTCATGTGTTTTAAAAAATAAAAAATCAAATTATATGACTAAACTCAATGATTTAATTGATATATATAAAATTTGTGAAACAATCCAAAAATAATTAAGATGAAAAATAAAATCTTAGATATTTTCAACTTTAATACTATTGTACCTATTCCAACACAATTTAATAAAGATTTAACAATTAATTTTAATGCAATTAAAAAACATATATACTTACTTAAAAAAAAAAATGTAAATCTTTTTTACCTGGGTCAATCAGCTAGTGAGCTGGAAAGACTAAGTTTATCTGAAAGAATTAAACTAGCTAATTATGTTACAAAAATTATAAGACCTAAAGCAAAACTGATATTACAACCATTAGGTTTTACTAGCATAGAAGATCAAATTTTTGAGGCAAAAAAATTAGAAAAAATAGGATGTGATTTTATGGTTGTTGAGCCAATACATATTAAAGGAAAACAATATTTTTATAGCAATCGTTTTAAGAATTCAGAATATTCACCCAATCGACATGATGATTATTATGTTAAGTATATGAAAACTTTTTCAAAAAAAATAAAAGTTCCAATATTGTTTCATTTGAAAGAATTTAGTTTTGGAAAAACACTTAGCATTAAAGCATTGGACAAAATTTTAAAAATCAAAAATATAGTGGGTCTTAAAGAACATAATAATTCAATAAATATAAGAAAAAAACATTTTGTTAGGTATGGCTTGAAAAAGAAAAAAATTTGTTTCGATGGATTTAGCAAGGAAGATTTTATAACTACATCAAAATATGGTGTAAAATCTCGACATAGTAATTTTTCATGGTTTGATCCCGTATGGGATCAAATATTTATTAAACTAATTAAAAATAAAAAAGATAAACTGTTAAAAGAAATGGTTAAAATAGAAAGCAGTATTAAGAATGCAATAATTTTGACAGGTTATGCGGGATATAAATATTTGATGAAAATAGTAAATTTTACAAGTTTACAGGGACATGTAAAAATGCCTGGTTGTAATTTAAATATTTCGCAAAAAAAAATCCTATCAAAAGCTTTTAAAAGATTTAATAAAAAAAAATTAAATTTTATGAAAAATAATAATTTTTAAATGGAAATAAAAATTACGGATATAGAGATATATTTGTTTAAAAATTCAATTCAAAAAGAATTAAAATTTCCTGTAGCTAGTTATGTATTAACAGGTTTTATTTTTTTTAAAGTGAAGACAAACATTGGCATTTATGGCTTTGGTGAGCCAAGTCCTTATGGTGGAAATACTAAAAATACATTAAAGATTTTTAAAAAATATCTTTTTCCATATGTAATAAATAAAAAAATTGAATTAATTAATATTAATTTTTTTAAGAAATTTGATTTTTTTAAGAAAAATGAAATTATTTTAAGAACAATAATTGCTGGTTTAGATCAAGCCATATGGGATATTAAAGCTAAAATTAAAGGAAAGCCTTTATTTAAAATTCTTTCAAAAAGAAAAAAAAATAAAAACCTTAAGTTATACGCAAGTGGTGGAATGATATTTGATTATCAAAATTATGATTATTTAATTAATGAAGCATTGAAATTTAAAAATCTTGGATTTTATGGTTATAAGTTTAGACCAAGTATATCAAAAAAAAAACAATCCCACTTTTTAAGAAATAAATACCCTCCAGATTTTGATACAAATAAATTTTTGAAATTTTTTTATAAAATACGAAAATCAGTTGGTGATAACTTTAATTTAATGGTAGATTTTGGATGTAGAATAAAAAGTATTAAACAATTTAGATATATTTCAGATTGCATGTCTGAATTAAATTTTTTTTTTATGGAGGAACCGATGAAAAGAAATATTGAATTATATAAAAGACTAATGAAAAATTCTAAAATAGATATTGCAACAGGTGAAACAATTTCCTCAATAAAAAGATTAAGTAAATGGAAATCATCATGCAATATAATTCAACCAGATAGTAATTTGATAACAATCTCGGAATTGATGGATATTAAAAAAAATTCTAAAAAGTATAATCAAAATATAATTTTACATAATTGGGCCAATCCAATAAGTATGTTGTCAAATTTTCATGTATCTAAAGCATTAGGCTGTGAACTGATAGAATACAACATAACTTATAATCCTTTTTCAAGAATAATACCTGATAATACCATTAAAATTAACAAAGGTTTATTTACACATAGTTCTCTGAGTGGTTTGGGGATTGAACTTAATAATAACATAATTAATAAATATCGTATAAAAATTTGAAAGATTAAGTATAAGTTTCATAATGAATGATATCTTAAGAGAAAACCCACTAGTTTCTATAATTATTAGAACAAAAAATGAGGAAAAATGGATTACCTTGTGTTTAGATGCCCTAAATAAGCAATCCTATAAAAATTTTGAAATTATTATAGTTGATAATTACTCGAATGATAAAACAATTCAAAAAATAAAAAAATATAATGTTAAAAAAGTATTTATTAAAAATTTTTTACCAGGAAAAGCAATTAACCAAGGGATAAAACAATCTAAAGGAAAGATAATAGTATGTCTTTCAGCACATTGTATTCCAGTTAGTAATTCATGGTTAAAGAATCTTATAAAAAATTTATCAGATAATAAAGTTGCAGGAGTCTATGGTAGACAAGAACCATTATCTTACAGTTCTGATTTTGATAAAAGAGATTTGATAACTATTTTTGGGCTAGATAAAAAAGTACAAATTAAAGATCCATTTTTCCATAATGCTAATAGTGCATTTTTACGATCAACTTGGAAAAAATTTCCATTTGATGAAAAGGTTACAAATATAGAAGATAGAGTATGGGGCCACCAGGTCATAAAAAAAAAATTACAAATAATCTATGAGCCTGAGGCAAGTGTTTATCATTATCATGGTATTCATCATAGTTTAGACAAGAATAGAGCAAAAAATGTAGTAAAGATTTTAGAAGAATTCACTAAAAAAATTAAAAATAAAAAGTCTTTGATAAATTCAAAAAGACTTAAAGTTGCAGTAATAATTCCTTCAATTGGTTCAAGAAAATTTAAAAATAAAAGTTTATTAGATTTCACAATAAAATCTGCAAAGGAATCAAAATTGGTTTCAGAAATCTTTATAGCAGTAGATAATACAAAAAATAAAAATAAATATAAGAGAGATAAGAAAATATCAATTATTCAAAGACCCAAAAGTTTATCTAAAGATTATATTAGTGTTGTAGATGTTTTAAAATTTAGTGTTGATTACCTAGAAAAAAAAGATAAATATTTTGATTGTATTGTTTGTTTATTAGAAAATTATCCATATAGACCCAAAGGATTAATCGATAAAATGATTCATTCTTTAATTAAAAATGGTTTTGAAACCATAATAGCCGGCAAGCCAGAAAAAAGAACAGTTTGGTTAAAAGAAAAATCTAACAAGATGAATTTATTATTTAATGGTTTTGTTCCAAGTAATTTAAAAGAGAATTATTTAATAATGAGTTTATTTGGTCTTTGCTCAGTTACTTATGCTAAAAATATAAGAGAGCAAGATTTATTTTCTGAAAAATTAGGAATTTATGAGATAAAAGATCCAATAAATTCAATTGAATATAAACAGAATATATTAAAATAAATTTTTATATGAAAAAAAAAAAAATTATTGCAATAGTACCTGCAAGAGGCGGGTCAAAAGGTATTCCCTATAAAAATATAAAAAAACTAAATGGAAAACCTTTAATTTATTTTATTATTAATACCTTAAAAAAAATTAAAAAAATTGATCGAATAATTGTTTCCACGGAAGATAAAAAGATAAAAAAAATAGTTAAACAATTTTTTCCTAAAATTGAAATTATTGATAGATCTCAAAAACTAGCCTCTGACAGCGCTACCTTGACCGAAGTGGTTCAGCATGTTTCAAAATCTTTAAAAAATCAAGGTTATTATCCAGATTTTATTCTCCAAGTAGCTCCGACATGTCCTTTTATAGAAAAAGAGACCGTGGAGAAAATAATTCACGTATTAGAAAAAAATATATCTAACTGTGCTGTTACTTTAAAAAGAATTGAACACGAACATCCTTATAGGGCAAAAAAACTTAGTACCAAATCAAAAAAATTTAAGAGTTTTATTAAAAATGTGAATGTTGAAAAATTTATGTCTAGACAAGATTTACCAGAATTATATTGCACGTCTGGGGCAATATATGGGAGATCATATGATTTATTGCAAACATTTAACAAAAATAAAAAAAGTTTCTGTTTTGGAAAATCTCCTTATGGAGTAATTGTAAATGATATTGAGGCAATTAATATTGACAGACCAATCGACTTTGAGTTTGCAGATTTTATCTCAAAAAATTCAAAATATAGAAATAAAAAATCAAATTAATTTTTTGATTTCTTTGTCTATTAATTTTTCTATTGATAGAGAATTATTTTTATAAAAGTAAAATTTATTTAAGAATAAATCATATTTCTTTAAATTATTATTTAAATTTTTAGTTAACTTTTTCTTATTAACTGATATTTTTTTCTCAATATTATGACATACGAGTTTTATTTTTTTAGTATAAAATTCAACCCTTCTGTTTGCATACAATCCCATGGTAGCAGATTTTAATAGGATTATTTTTTTTTTTAATAAAATACCACTGAAGATTGAACTTGAATCATGAAAGAGTAAAATATATGAATTAAAAATATATTTTTCTGTTTGATATTTGTACATTTTAAATCTGTTTAATTCTTTTTTATATAATTTTATATTTGAAGAAGGATGCAAACAAACTACTACTTCTTTTTTGAAAATTTTTTGTAAAGTAATGAGATAATTTTTTAAAAAATAAAAATAATTTTTTAAAAGTTGTTCATTTAATATCTGACCTCTTTTAATATAATCAAGGTGAAGAATATTTGAGTCTATAAAAGTTACATATTTATTTTTGTTTTTTTTAATTTTTTTTAAAAAAGGTTTTTTAATGTTTGTTTTTAAAATACTTCTATATCTCTTACGAAAGAAACTTTTTTTATTGTAGTATCTGTTATATCTAAAAAAAATTTTTTTTTCAGAAACATATAAAATATTTATTTGATTGATAACTTTTAAAATTATTAAAATTCTATGTAAAATTAATGAAATTCTTTTCGTAAAAATAAAATTTATTTTTTGTACAAAATTTGCATGATCCCAATTTTCTATTTTATAATTTGAAAATATTGCAATATTAGTAAAAGATACTTGGAATATATTTTTTTTACTTACTAAATAATGATAAAAAATATGTGATAATTTTATTGATAAATTATTAATTAAAAAAATTTTATTTTTTTTTAAAAAATTATTTAACTCAGTTATATTTTTAGGATTAAAAATTATAATATTTTTTTTATAAAAACTATACTTTTTACCTGATTGTTTTTTATTAAGAATATAAAAAATATTTATAAAATAAAATCTTTTATATTTGTAACTTAAAAATGTGTATAAATCTTTTTGAAGATAAAATCTTTTTTCAAAATTTTTATTATTACATAGTTCACCTATTATCATGGTATTTATATTTTAGTTTATTAATATCACAATTTTAATTAATTTTTAAAATATACATTTAGAAAAAAAATATTAGAAAATAATTATATAATTTTTTGTATTAATAAACGTATTTGTCAAAAATGATTCATTTTAGCCATAGTTTTACTTAATTCGTTTGATTTTTAAAACAAACAATTGTACGTAAATGTTTATTTTAAAACTTTTAAAAATTATAGCTTCAATTTAAAAATATGAACTTAAATAAAAAAAATATACTTATCACAGGAGGCACGGGTTCTTTTGGTAAAACATGTATAAAATTTATATTAAAAAATCATAAGCCTAATAAACTAATTGTTTTTTCACGAGATGAACTCAAACAATTTGAAATGGAGAAAGAATTAGAGAATGAAAATTTAAAAAAGAATTGTTTAAGATTCTTTTTGGGAGATGTGAGAGATAAAGATAGATTAGATCTAGCATTTAAAGATATAAATTATGTTATACACGCTGCCGCACTTAAACAAGTTCCTGCGGCCGAGTATAACCCTATGGAATTCGTCAAAACAAATATCATTGGTGCTGAAAACATTATTTTTGCATCAATAAACAATAAAGTTCAAAGAGTTATAAGTTTATCCACTGATAAAGCAGCAAATCCTATAAATTTATATGGAGCAACAAAGCTTGCTGCAGATAAATTGTTCAATGCAGCAAATAATTTAAGCCAAGGAAAACCAATATTTTCTTCAGTTAGGTATGGAAATGTTTTAGGATCAAGAGGTTCAGTTGTTCCATTCTTTAAATCATATCGCAAGAATAAAGATCAAAGAATTCCGATTACAGATATACATATGACTAGATTTTTTATATCTTTAGAAGATAGTGTAAAATTTGTTCTTAATTCATTACATTTAATGAAAGGTGGAGAAATTTTTGTACCAAAAATACCATCAGTAAAAATTATTGATTTAGCGAAAGCTTTAGTGCCAGGAAGAAAACACAAAATAATTGGAGCAAGACCTGGTGAGAAAATTGCAGAAATCTTGATAACAAAAGATGAGTCAAAAAATACCTTAGAATTCAAGAATCATTATATTATTAATTCTGAAATATTTGGTAGGCATAATAAAGCTAAATATAAATTAAAAGATTTTGAATATAACTCATCAAATAATAAGCAGTTTTTAAATGAAAAACAAATTAGAAAAATTTGTGAAAATTTAAAATTAATATGATCAGATATAGTGAACAGCATATTGATCACAAAGATATTTCAAGTGTTATAAAAACTCTTAAATCCAATTTTATTACAACTGGTCCCCAAATACAAAAATTTGAGGAAAAACTTTCTAAAAAAGTAAATTCAAAATATTCAGTAGTTTTTAACAGTGCAACAAGCGCATTGCATTCTGCGTGTATAGCCCTAGGGTTAAAAAAAAATGATTGGCTTTGGACATCAGCAAATAGTTTTGTTGCCTCAGCGAACTGCGGATTATATTGTGGAGCTAAAATTGATTTTTTAGATATAGAATTGGAAACTTTCAATATTGATCTTAAAAAACTAGAAATTAAATTACAGAAAGCTAAAAAAAAATTATTACCAAAAATAATTGTACCTGTAGTATTTGCTGGACAGTCATATGATAAAGATCACCTAATAATTTTATCAAAAAAGTATAAATTTAAAATTTTAGAGGATGCTTCACATGCACTAGGTGCAAAATATAAGAATAGAAGTGTGGGAAGTTGTCGAGATATTATAACAGTATTTAGCTTTCATCCTGTTAAAATGATTACCACAGGTGAGGGTGGATCTGCTCATACAAGTAATAAAAGATATTACAATATAATGAAATCTGTTAGTTCTCATGGGATTATTAGAAAAAAAAAAAAATTAAATTATGGGATAAACCATCTCTTATATGAACAAAAATATCTGGGTTTTAATTATAGATTAACAGATATTCAGGCGTCACTTGGATTGAGCCAGTTAAAAAAGCTCAATTTATTTGTTAAAAAAAGAAGAAATATTGCTAGTATTTACAATCAACACTTAGATAATAACAATTTAATTTTACCGATTGAAAAAAGATATGCAAAATCATCTTTTCACTTATACGTAGTGCTAGTAAATAATACCAAAAAAAAAGTAAGAAATGATTTAATTATTTTTTTAAAAAAAAATAAAATTTTTACAAATATTCATTACAAACCAATTCATTTACAGCCTTACTTTCAAAAATTTGGATTTAAGAAAG
>Ga0209335_10001361_pt1 | contig 27957 bp, 17 predicted proteins | sample COG_09_FD_184753 | JGI IMG/M metagenome (GOLD analysis project Ga0209335, IMG submission 184753) | Pelagic Microbial community sample from North Sea - COGITO 998_met_09 (SPAdes) (version 2) | ecosystem: Environmental > Aquatic > Marine > Neritic zone/Coastal water | place: Helgoland, sampling...
CAAAAAGCAACCGCAAGGACAACAACACCAACGGTCGAGTCGTTGTCGAGGAGGAGGACGCGGTCGTCGTGGTGATGAGAGTCGTCTGTTGTTTGGGAAAAGAAAAAGTTCGACCGCAATTTCGTCGAGTGCTTCTTCAACGGATAATCCAACACCAATCCTCCGCGAGGACGGCGGATCTTCTTCTTCGTCGTCGTTTCGCATGCGCGACGGCATCGTGTCCGCGCGGAAATCGCTCTTCTTTTTCGGCGCGAAGAGAGAGATGCGCGTGTCTGTCTGTCGCGAGATGACGAGGAGGGGTGGACGAAGGCGGTACGCGCACGGCGTCGTGACGTTTGCTCTCGCTTCGTCGTCGCGGAGTTGTTGGTGTTGTTCTTCTTCTTCTTCTTCTTCTTCTTCTTTTGGAGGATTCGAGGAGAAAAGGAAAGAACTATGGCGACGACGACGACGACGACGAGCGGGGATGACGCGTCAGACATCGATGAAGGACGGAGAAGAGACGAACGAGGAATATTTGGATGCGATGAACGTGACTGGTAGGAAGATTGTTTCGGAGGATGAAGGCGACGAGGATTTTGATTTGGACGCGGCGTTTAACGAGAAGTTTTCAAAGTCGAAGGAGCGCGACGAAGAGCAACCGCTTCCGGAAGGGACCATTCGCGTTAAAGCCAAGACTTCGTCCACGACTTCGTCTTCATCGTTGAGATCTTCTCCCACGGAAAAGAAAATGAATAGAAATGGTCGAGCGGAGAAAGATGATTTAGCGTTTGATCCTTTAGCTGGCTCCGTGGACGTATCTATGGATGATTTTTCGTACGATCCGGAACAGCAACAACAGATGCTCTTGCAAAAGCAAAAAGAAAAAGAAGAGCGAGAGCGAAAAGAAGAAGAGGCGAACAAAAAGAAGAGAATGGCAACCGATGGGACGGTCATTCGTCGCGTGTCGAAAGTAGCTGCGATGCCGTTGAGAAATAAAGTGCCACCGACGAGACAATCGTTTGCAATCAACGCGGCAAACGAAGAGGCGTTGAAAGCGGTGAAGCAAAAGTTTTCGCTCAGAAATCTCGTCAGTAAGAAGAACGATGATAATAAACAGAATTATACCGCTGATTCGAGTGCGAAGCCGATTCGAGTAGGGACAGTCATACGGAAAATCTCAAAACCGGCGCGTCTAAATGATGATGAAAAGGAGAACAACGCGCAAAAAGCGCTCGCGCTCATCACGTCGCAAGCCCTGGCAGCTTTGTCGTTTCGCGAGCAACTTCTAAAAACGCTGAAGGACAGCACTCTGGGAGACGCTCTTGCGGTCTTCGATGCGCTCTGGCAAAGCTTTTGGATCCAATGGCGTTCCCGGCTCGAGAATACGGCGAAATGGGTTCTCTTTGCGTCCACGGCGCTCACGGCGATGTGTCATTACGTCATCGGCCCTGGAATGATTGGCCCGAGATTACCGCAAATTGGAGAGTTAGCATCATCCGTTGTTGGTCGTCCAGTGCGCGTAGGCAGATGCAAACTCTTTTCGTTTCCTGGCATTTTAGGTTTTGGACCGGTTTTAGAAGTTGGGCCCTTAGTCGTGGGCGCGGAAACGACTGGAGGCGAAAAATCAATCGTCGAAGTCGACACCGCGAAAATTTCATACGATTTAGTGCGCTCCATCACTCGGAGGAAAATAGTTGCGGAAATTCGGTTGGATGGCGTCAAAGCGACTTTGAAGCAAGGCGTCAATCAGTCTTGGTTTGGGTACCCGGAAGATTTACCCACTTTTCAAGCGAATTTGCCCTCGGCGCGACCGTCGTTTAATTTAGATGCCGTGAAAAAAGCGAGCGCGGAGGCGACGAATGCAATCAGTGAAAATAAAACAGCGAGTGGTCCAAGCTTTGAAGTGCGCGTGATTAAGCTCGAACGTGGCGTTGCGGCTTTGCACATGGCTGGAGATTCTCAACCGAGGAACGTGAAGAACCTTTCGGCGACTATGAAAATATCGCCGAAAGGTGAGCTCGATCTAGACGCAAAGTTCAATCCAATTTCTCGAGTGACGCCTCCAGAACAGAGACAAAACACGTTCATCGCGAATTTTGCGGCCCGAAATCTTCGAGGTCACAACTCTGACGCCGAAGAACGAAGTTTGAAATATGAAAAGAGTCGTACCGATAACGGCGGCTTGCTTAAAGTGAACGTGCAGTATAAAAATCCCGAGAAGAATCAGAAACCAATGGGTGAAGACGATATAGCCATGCCAGATTTGAAAGTTAAAGTGAACGCTTCCAACACTTCTGCGGCGTTTGTTGACCGATGCATCCCGGGTTTACCGATCGATATGCACGCTGGGCGCTTGGACGGCGAGATTAACATCTTGGCGAAAGACCAATCGACGTGGCTTTTCCCAGAGTTTTCCGGCGAGTTGAGAGGGAAGCACTTGCGTTTCCACTTTTACGACGCCACGGATGACTTCGCGGACACGGAGTTAGATTTAGTTTTCCAGAAAAGACGCATGTACATTCACAACGGGAGAGGTCACTACGGTCACGTTCCAATTACAGTCACGGGCGATTTGGATTTGAACCCGCTTCCGGTGAAAAGTTTACTTTTAGGTCCGGACGCGAAAGTTCACGCGCCGAGAGGAGAATATCGCCTTTCCGGTCAAATCGCACCAATAGAGGCACACGCTTTGCGAGAAACACTAGGTGTCCGTCCTCCACCGAGACCGCTCGCGGGCGCCTTGAAAGGATTCTTGTACGTTTCTGGCCCTTTGGAAGCGCCTGTCTTCACCGGGCAAGCGGAAACGACAGATTTTTTACCAGAAGAGAACGCGAAAGATTTCAGCGCTACGATGGAAGAGGAGAAAGCCTGGTCGTATCGCGCGGTGAAGAAGTACGAAAAGGAAGGCGCCGTTGCAGCTTACGATCGTGTTCCCATTCGGAACGTGAAAGCGACATGGACGGTGGAACCAAAGAAGGATATTTTCGTCTTGCATTCGGCAGAAGGTCAGTTGGTTGCGGGCGGCAAAGTGCGTGCGAGCGGATCGATCAAGATAAATCCGGACGCGTTGCATGACCCAGCCGCGATTAACGTGGAAGCAACGGCAACAGACGTTGATCCGAGAGCATTAGCGAGACAAGTAGCAACAACAGGATTCGATAATAGCATTAGTAACGCGAATGGGAGTGGGGACGAAAACTCGCCATCGACTAGTAATAGCACCACTGACGCAGAAAATGAAATCGGCGCTTGGATTGACCGCGTGTGTCCTCCTGGCTACGCGGATGCTACGGCGACCATCGAAGGTGCACATTCCGGTCCCAAGGTTAACGTTGACTGGAACATAGATCACGACGCCGATGTGGGCGGTAGAGTAACAATAGAACGGAAAGGTATCACCGCAAAGCTGAAAACACCTTCAATTGAAATCGATGCAGACGTAAAGACGGAATTTCCTCCCTTAGAAAAAGCGTTAGCTGCTGTAACCGTGGAAGATGCGATTGAAGCTGGGAAGCCTGCATACACGGCCGCTGAAGTTGATGGACGAGCGAACGGGTTTGATTTGTTTGATTTAGAAGATGGTCGGGAAGAAGGTGGCGAAGCTGTTTCGGAAAAGTTGCGATACGTTCGAGATCCCGACCGCGTTCGATTGCGAGTAACCGGGCGCGCGCGCGTGAAAGGTAAATTTTCAACTCCAACGGCATCCGTCGCCGGTGCTGAGAACTCCGATGGCGTCGCTGCAACGGATGATAAAGGTAGCGAAATCGCCGCGAGTGACGAAGAGAAGAAACAAAGTAGCGCCTTCCCGACGTTTGAAGGTACCGCGCAGTTGGATAACTTGAAACTGAACAAACTCGAGCTTGCTCCGAAATTGACCGGCAAAGTTTTCGCCTCGGCCACTGATGGTTTATCGCTCTCGGCGAAAGGCAGATCAGACGAGTCGTTGTCGGCGGAAATATCTGCCGACGGTAAAGCATCTGCGGCATTACGTCGCGGCGCTTTACGAGCGGGCGTTGAGTTTGGTGATTTTGCAGGCGCATTCGAACTCGCTGGCTTGAAATTGGACGACTTGGAACTCGGATCTTTGAGAGGTCGCGTGGACGTCGCGTCTGCACGATTAGATTTACGAGAAAAAGTTGGCGAAGGGGTTTTACGCGTCGAAAAGCCACGTCTGAGTGGTTTCACCGGCGATTTAGCAGAAGGCGAGGTTTCTTGGAGCGGTAAAACGGTAAAACTTCACTCGGCAACTCTCGAGCAAGCGCGTTCGAGGTACGAAGCTGATGGCGAGTACATGTTACCGGACGCCGTGTGGTCCAAATTGCCAGAATCTAGAGTCGAGAGACAAAAACGAACAATGTCGGAAGGCGATGCCTCGCTATTGTCTGACCTTATTGATGTCGATTTAGTCGCGGAAGCAGGTAAAGAAGAAGATGCCGTAACGGAGCCAGCGTTAGCGGTGACGTCGTCAGAGAATGAAACTTCTTCAGTCGTCGCCGCCGCCGCGGCGGATGCGATGAAGGAAACCAAAAATAACGACAACAACAACAACAATAGCAATAATAAAGGTTTATTTTCCGGATTCTTCTCTGACATGAAAAAGCACCCGGCGGCAAACTTAATCAAGGAACAGCAAACACTTTCATCTCCATCGACTCAGGGTGACGACGAGATCAACAAAGGCGAGGAAGTTCGAACGAAAACACCGGAAGAGTTGGAAGAGGAAGCTCGCATCGTGCGCATGGAACAACTCGAAATGCAAGAGCAGATTGACGAAGACGCAGACGAAGACGACGCCTTTGACCGAGAACAATGCCAACAACACGATAAAGCGACGAAAGCAACGCCAACAACGTCATCGATGATCTCGAGCGAATACACGGACAACGGGTCCGTGAAACCGTACATCTCTCCTTTTGAAGAACGTAACGTGGAAACTCCGTTTGGCTCTATCGCGTCGGCGTCCACCTCACAACCGTTGTCCTACGAACGCGACGCGTGGTTCCAAGAAAAGATGAACGACACGCCGTCAACGGAAACCCAAGCCGTGAAGAAAGATCGCTTCTCGAACGTGTTTAAACAGTTTAAACCACGAAACCGCCGAAACGGAGATGCTGATGGACGGAATCGCACGAGTGGAGCGCCAAATTTCAACAAACCAGGTGCGCCTTCGTTACAGAAGCTTCCGCCCATGAACCCCGAGGAAGCGCCAAAAGCAGAAGGCGAGTGGCGTTTCCGACTTGCGGTGCCGTCCGCAGACGTTGAAGAAATGCTCCCCGCTGTTCGCCTCTTTGCGAGTTTACGCGAAGAGTCGACGCCGCAGGAGTACGGTAGAGCCAAGGAGGCGTTCGTGAATGCGATTTCTCAAGCATCGGTGATATCGCAAGACATATCTCGAGACGTGTTCGAACAGTTGATGGAATCGAGAGAGAAAAAAATGACCTCCAACGCAGTCGATAAGAAAAAACAGCGACAGAATAACAACAAAAAGAAGCGAAAGTCTAAACTGCAGCGTCATCGAAGAACGACGGAGTTCATCGACGTCGACGACATCGACGACGATTTAGCGGATACAGAGAAGAAGGCGGTGCAATTGCCCGGGTTACAAGATTTGAAAGGTGAATGGCGTGGAGTCGTGCAAGCGTCGGGAAATTCAATCAAGAAGACAAGCGTCCCAACTGCACTCCTCGATGAAGAAGACGCCGGTAAAGACGAACAGGCTGCAGCGAATGGCGACTTTTTCAAAGATTCCTCGAGAGCGTTTAACACCGCTTTGAGTAACTTAGAAAGTTCACATCCGACGTCCGTTCAATTCGACGTGTCGGGTGAAAACCTTCTCTGGGGGCCACACGTTGTTCGAAAAGCTGAGGCGTTAGGTTCCGCGAACGAGAAAGACGGCATGAAGCTCGAACGCCTTGAAATCACCTCCGACGCTGCATCCTTGTCCGCGCAAGGCGCCGTCGGCGGCGAGGTGCAAGACGCCAACTTTAGTCTGCGAGACTTACCGATTGGTTTTCTTACCGAGGTTTTTCGACCTTTATGGCCATCTGCGCTACCTCGAATCGACGGGAACTTGTTAGTGCAAGGGCACTTGGGAGGTTCCGTGGAAGAACCGACTGGGGACGTCCTCGTTCGACTTCGCGATGGTAAGATTGGATCCACGAAGCTCTCCGCGGTGGAAGCGAGAGCGTTGTTGAACGACCAACAACGCGTTGAATTTGATTTTGAAGCGTCGCCGATGACGAGTGCTTCTGATGGCGGTTCGAGTGGTATCGTTCGCGCGTCTGGTATCGTACCATTACCAGAAGCTGACGATCAGTCTTTAGCCGTGGATGCGAAAGTTCGAGACGCCGGGATGTGCATTCTGTGCGCCGCCGCTTCCGGTGGTACCGATAACGTCGAATGGCAAAGCGGGAACGCGGACATCGCGTTACACGCTCGAGGTACATCTGAAAACCCAGTGTTCGATGGAGTTGCTGAAATAAGACGCGCGAAAATTGTCTCTCCGTTCCTGGCGAAACCTTTTGCGCCGACGAACGCTACGATTCGAATTCAACGAAACACGCTGTACGCAGACGATATCGAAGGGAGATGCGGTAAAGGTTTCGTAAAAATTAAAGGCGCAATCCCAGTTATTCAAAGGCGAAAGTCACGAGGCGGAGATACATGGGATAATTTAGTCGCTCGAGCGGATACGCAAGCTGGATTGAAAGTTGATATTCAAGGATTGGACGTGCGCGCGAGAAACGCGTACAACGGTCAAGTCAATGCCGGTCTCGTTTTGAAGGGAACAATCAGCGCACCTGAAGTCGGAGGGTCCATACAACTTTCAAAAGGCCAAGTCACCGCAACGCCTGGTCAGCCGGAAGACGCCGCACTTTCAGGAGCCGAAAATGGGAAAAAAGATGTCGACATTCCAGGCGCAAACAGAGGCAAGGATGATTTGCTTTCGCGTATCGATCGCGAAGGCAAACAATCGACAGATTTGGCGAGCGTTTTGCAACGCGCGGCTATTGCGAATGACCCAGAAGCTTGGGCAGCTTTAGAGAAAGCGCGGTTACGTCGGGAACGTAACTTGGACAAGCTCTCGGATGTTCGCTTTCGCGGTTTAAAAGTCCAAATCGGTCCGGAAATGTCCATCGTGTATCCGTTCGTTTTGAACTTTGGCGTCAGCGGCGAAGTGACCATCGATGGTGCAGCCGACGCGAAGCGTTTACGCCCATCTGGCGTGATTAATTTTGATAGAGGCGACGTGAACTTGGTCGCTGCGCAAGTCCGTTTGAACCGAGAACACCCGAACCGCGCAGTTTTTATCCCAGAAAACGGTCTCGATCCAATGGTGGACGTCTCCTTACTCGGCGCCGATGTCCGAGCTTTGATTCAAGGCCAAGCTTCAGAGTGGTCGAAAAATCTCGTCTTATCTTCAGCGACGGAATCTGCGTCTGGTTCGGGTGGCGAAGGCGGCGGTTTAGCCAGTCTCTCGAGTTTATCTCCCGAAGAAGCGGCGAGGATTTTCGAAGGACAGCTCTCGCAATCGTTGTTAGAACGCGATGGACGAATCGCGTTTTCCTCCTTAGCCTCGTCGACATTAGCGTCGTTGATGCCTAAAATCGAAGCCGGTGGGAACGTCGGTAACGCGCGATGGCGCGTGACGGCCGCACCTTCCCTCCCTGGTCTCTTGTCGCTAGATCCTGGCATGGACCCGTTCGCAACTGGTGCGCAGTTTACTCTCGGTTCCGAGGCTGAAATCGCGTTTGGTGACTCTTTGCAAGCGTCCATGTCTCGAACGTTAGCAGCGGATGAAACGCAAACCGAAACCCAATTTTCGCTCATGTATAAGCTGACTAAAAAGTTGCGCATGCAACTCGTCTCAGTGTCCAGCGCGGCCACTAGGCTTTTGTTCGAGTATACAAACCGGGACTAAGAAAAAAGAGGAGAGAAAAAGTGGAAGAAAAGAATTCATCGTCATTTCTGTAGTTGTATTGCATTCATTGCTCGTTTTGTAAAAATACACTTATTGTTTCTAAATCTAATAGCTAATGCATCCGCGCGCGTTCTCTCTCTCGATGAACCCGTCCACTGCTTTGACGCATAGTCTTTGTACCAATTCGTCCCTCGCAATATGCGAATATGCGACCGCGTTTGACCACTCTTTTTCTTTCTCGTTGTCTTCGGAAAGCGTGGCAGCGCGAACGATGCGCTCGGCACCTTTCCGAGGATGTTCTAGCAAACCAACCGTTCGCATGGGAATTTCGTACAACAAACGCAAAGCTTTCGGCCACGTTCGCGTGAGTTTCGTGCGGCACAATCCCGGATCGACCACTTTTACCCTCACGAAACTATCGTCTCTATCTTCTTCTTCTCTCATCTTTCCGAGCGCGTACGCGGTCACCATCAGCTTGCTCAGCGCGTACCTCACACCTAACGTTTCAAAATCTTTCTCTTTCCTTGCGCTTGCGCACCGATCGAGATGATTTATCCACTCTTTCGCGTTCGCTCGCGTGCATACCCCAAGTCTCGCTCGATGCGTAAACGACCCGACAAACACCACCGTTTTCTTCATCGCGCCGCCGCCGCCGTCCTCGCGGTTATCGTTTACGCTCATTTCATCTCTCCACAGCTTGGTCAAAACCGCCGGCCCGAGGACGTTACACATCGCCTCTCGATCTACACCACCTTCTTCGAGCACTAAAACCTTCCTCTCCGCGTTGCACTCCGCCGCGCAGTGAATCAAAACGTCCACATCGTTCTCGGCGAAGTACTTCCTCGCTCGCTTTCGAGCGCCGGCGTCGATGGCCAACGTCGCGCAATCCAAATCAATCTTTGCCAAAACAATCCTGTTCTTCTTCTCCTTCTCGCCCGTTTCAATTAAACCTCTCGATTTCGCCGCGTTTCGCAGCCTTTTTCCCGCATCGTTTGCATCTTCGTCTCCGCCTTCTCTCAAACGCCCTTTATTACCCACTCCTCCTGGGGGAAAAGCGCGAGTTGGCAAATGCAACTCCACCACCATTTCTTCTTCTTTATGTCCTTGCAAAAGCGACAAACACGTCTCAAACCCGATGCCAGAGGACCACCCAGTCACGAAGTACGCGACTCTTTTGCCTTTAGGTTTTCGTTTCGGTGGTACTCCTTTTTCCCGCCCGTTCTTCTTCTTCTCGCGCGCGTATTCGCGACGACGAGAAAGATTCCAACGACGCAGAACGTGTCGACGCTTCGAAACGAACATCTGTTCCGCGTACGCGAGGAACCACGCGAATAAGTGCACCATATTTCGCACGCTCCACACTGACGAGGGAGAGAACTTTGTCATCGTTCGCTTCTTTTTCGCATCGTTTTATGTGTGCGTGTATTCATATACGCGTGCATACATTTTGTGAGTGAATTTGGGGAAACTCCCCTCACTAAATGAGCAGCACTTTCGCTGCGCTCAGACGAAGAATGTCTTCATCTTTTTCTCTCGCACCTGCACCACCACCACTCCTGCGTTCGAAAACGACGATGGCTTCGACTTCTTCGAGTTGTTCTTCCTCTCGGTGCGTCTTCGTGCCGTCGTCCTCTTCAAAGAAGGGATTACATTCATTTTATCCAAAGTCTCATCCGTCTGCGTCGATGGGTGTGTTGCGTTCTTCTTCTTCTTCTCCTTTCCGTCCTCGAAAGCTCTCCGTTATCTCCTCCGCGTCGCAGACGTCGTCCTCGGAAGGAGCATCGGGTGAAGAGAAAAAAGAAAGGATGAAACGGGTCTTATCCGGCGTCCAACCGACCGGTTCCATCCACCTGGGGAACTATTTCGGAGCGATTCAAAACTACGTGAAATTGCAGGACGAACACGAAGCGTTTTACTGCGTGGTGGATTTACACGCGATTACGGCTGGCGGACACTCGCCGAAAGAGCTGGAAGAGAGCACGAGGAAATCGGCGGCGATATACTTAGCCGCTGGGGTGAGTCCGGAGAAAGCGTCGGTTTTCGTGCAATCGCACGTCGCCGCGCACAGCGAACTGTGTTGGCTGTTGAACTGCGTGTCGCCAATCGGATGGTTGGAGAAGATGATTCAGTTCAAAGAAAAAGCGAGGAAACAAGGCGAGGACGTGTCTGTTGGACTTTTAGATTATCCGGTGTTGATGGCGGCGGATATTTTGTTGTATAACGCGGATTTAGTTCCAGTTGGGGAGGATCAAAGGCAGCATTTAGAGTTGACGAGAGACATCGCCGGGAGATTTAACAATTTATACGGCGGGAATAAATGGAAAAAACGAGGGAAGAACGAGAAGTCGCCGAGTGGGAGATTTCGGGGGAAAGACGTATTGATTGTACCAGAGGCGTTTACGCCGAAGAGTGGCGGGCGGGTGATGAGTTTGACCGATGGAAGCGCGAAGATGAGTAAGAGCAACCCGGCGGAAGGGAGTCGGATTAACGTTTTGGATTCGCCGGACGTGATCGCGCAGAAGATTAAAAGGTGCAAAACAGATGCCATAGAAGGGATGAATTACGACGACGAACGACCAGAAGCGAAGAATTTGTTGACCATGTACGAGTTATGTACCGGTATGAGTAGAGAGGAGGTGTTGAATGAGTGCGCGAGCATGCGATGGGGGGAATTCAAACCGGCGTTGACTGAAGTCGTGGTGGATCATTTGAAACCGATTCAAGAAAAGTACGAGGAAATTATGAACGAGGAAGGGTATTTAGACTCAGTGTTAGAACAAGGGGCGGTGCGAGCGAACGAGGTGGCGGAAAAGACGTGCGCGGACGTGAGAGATGCCATGGGATTTGTTCATAGAAAGAGCAGATATATGTGATTTTTATTGTCTATATTTATAACTCCGCGTGCACTTTCGTCTTCTCCTTCTTCTCCTCCTCTTCCTCGAGGTTCTCTTTCTTCAAAGGCACGTACTCCGCGCACTCGTCGTCTTCCGGGAACAGTTCGCAAAACGGTACCGAAGCGTCCGCGCTCGAGTTGATCGTGTTGTTATTCGCAGTCGCGTTTACCAACAAGCTCGAATTGTTATTCTTTAAATCTCCTTCTAAACCACCACTCGCCGCGGTCGCATTCGCGGACGTCTCGTTAGAACCTTCCAAAAACCCTTTCTTTAAGTGAAATTGTTCCAATATCGCATCGTGCGCTCTCCCGACAATCTTCAACGCCTGCGTCTTTTCCGGCGCGATTTTATACACCCCGACCAACGCGCCGCTTAAAATCCCTGTCCCTAAAATTCTCTGCACGATTCCAATCTTCCCGACCACGTTTCCGCTCGCGTCCAAATCGTCAAACATCCACATCGGCGAAAACACTTCGTTGATTGGAATCTCGTCGCTGGCAATGTTTGGTAAAATCCAAAAGTGTCTCCCCGAGACCAACCACACGCCGGCGAAAACCACCCCTCGCGCGACCAAAATAACCGTAAAGAACATCAAAATCGCCACACACAAGTACAAAATAATCTTCTTGAACCAAATCGGCGCCAACGGAAACAAGCACGCCAGCATGACCAAAATAGCCACCGCCCAAGAGGCGATCAAAAACGTCCAACTCATCGGCTGATCGTACGTCCACGCGTAAAACGAATCGTCGTCGTTGGACGGATACGCGAACGATTGATTCTTCGTCTTCTCCAAATAGTGCGGATATTTCACTCGTTTCGTCCTCCCTTTCCTCGGCGCCTTATATATCCGTTCGCATCTTTGAATCAACCCGCAGTGTAACAACACGTTCCCGAGATATTCGATTTTATCATCCATCGTCTTCCCTCCGATCGTGCACTCTTTCTCCACGAAATCCGGATCTTCCCGTAAGCTCCGGTAGAAATCTTTCGCGCGAAAAAACGACACCCGGTCGTCTCGTAATCGCGCCGACCGTTGTTCCAACGTCGAGTGTTTCGACGCTCGCAGGTAATGCGCGATCGATCGCGCTTTTTCTTTCAACTGTTCCTGGTGGTTTAACGCTCGCTTTTGTGACGATGATGATGATGATGATGTTCCATCTTGTTGTTGTTTACTCTCGTTCGCAGCATTGCGCGACACCCCGGATTGACTCATCGGGGAAAGAACGCGCAATACCACGCACGAATGAATCTCTCTCTTTACACTCTTTCGTTCGATCGATAGTATTTTGCGCTTTTCCGTGCAAAAGAATGAAGAATTTGGAGGAATTTCGATGAGATCTCGAGAGGAAAGTCGCCACAAAGAAACACGCGAGAGAGAGGTGTTTCGACACACAAACATGTCCTCAATTCCCTCTTCAATCGATAAAGACGCGAAAAACGAGGAGGAGGATTCGTACGCCTCCGAAATCCTCCAGCGTCTGGACGATTTGGGCGTCTCAATTCCTCCAAACACCTCGCCGAAAACGCTCCGAAATCACAAACATTCTCCGCTGGAATTTACAAAGATAGCGCAGCACTTAGCGTGCGCGATTGGACCTTTAATCAAAATGACCGGCGCGGATAACGTGAACTTAGCGTTGCAATCGTGCGTGACGCTGAAGAATATCCGAGGGGCGAGCTACGAGGATTGCGCGAGCCGAGCGTTAGGCGCGCTGGCGGTGTTAGCGACCATGCTGGACGAACGATTCAGAGATAAAATCGGGACGTTTCGAGTGTTTGAAATACTCGTGGCGTATTTACAAGCGGCGAGATTGATGAAGGAAAGCATGGAGAAAAAGCAACGAGAGAAGGAGAAGACATCACAGCAAACGACGAAAGATGAAGATAAGATGACGATGAAAAGACCGCCGACACCGAACCCGTTATTTAACGAGGTGTTTCGAGAGTTGGAGCACGCGGCGGGGGAGAAGGCGTACGGATATCACGCGGCGCACACGGCGAAAGAGATTGCGATTGGCGCGAAGCGCGTCGCGGAGACGTTTGCGGCGAGCGCGAAGGATAAATCGGTGTTAGATAAGCATAAGGGTCAAGTCGTTGAACGGAGAGAGATCGAAGCAATGACGGAACAGGAAGTGGAGATTACGAGAGAGGCGAACGACGCGATCAAGGCGGAGTTCAAGAAGAGGAAAGAAATGATTGCGAAGAGAGCCGGCGTGAGCGTCCAGTCGTTGACAAAGAGTAGCAATAATAACAACACCAACAATAGTAGCAATCAAGGAACGAAACGGACGAGAAAGATGGAAGATTTGGATAGCGAAAAGTACGAAAATGATGCGTTTTCGTTGGCTTCGTACGATGGAGGTAACGGCGGCGATAACCTTGACATCGCCTTTCCGGATTCGTTGTTCGATATGAGAGGCGCAGATGTCGCAAAATCTGGTCTGAAAGCTGGAAGTGGTAGGAGTAGACAAAAAACGAGGTTAGTTGGCGACGATGGGTTCGATGCAAAGACAGTAACGATTGGCGCGGTGCCAGACAGAGGAGGTCGAGTGGACGAGAGCGGAAGGTTCGTCGCTAAATTCAAAGGCGGAAAGCCGGGAGGAAGCAAAGGCGAAACCAGCGAGGCCACGACGAATAACAACAAGCGTCAATGGAGAAAGCGAAAGTAAACTAAAATAAGCAGTAGCAGTAGTAAAAGCACGCGGTGTGTTGGCCATTCTTTTTCATCACGCTATTGTAAATAAACCGAAAATAATGTACATAGGTTCGTTCAAAAGAGTTCTAAATTTTGTAGTAACATAGTATATTATTAGTTCGACGACGACACCATCTTTTCCGCTTCCATCGTCGCTTGTAACGTCTCTCCGATCGTCCGCAAGCGCTTCCCAGCGCACGTTTGCACGACCATACCCGCCACTCTACTCGGCACGTTTTCTACGTTGACGACGCGAATCTCCGCCGACTTCACCTTTGGCCACTCCAAAGGCACTTCCAAAACTGCCACTGGTCTTGGCTCCGTGGACGAAGACATTGCCGCTCTCACGTTTGCATCAAACGCGGACCATTTCAGGGGCGTTCGACTCGCGGCTGCCGCCAACGCTTCGCATCTTTGCGCCGTGGCGGCGATTCGATCGCGAATGTTGCACAAGGCGCTCGCGCAATCCGTCGTGCCTAAGAACATCCTCGCCACGTCTTCAATCGGCGCATCCGCAGGATCTAAAGTGATTGAGTTCAACCGAGCCGTTTTCTCGATGAAGCCTAAAGTTACCACGTGCGTTACTCTCCCCACTCCTCTCGCTCGTGACGACTCCATCGCTTCAGTATCCGTCTCCGGCAAATGGCTCGCCAATCGCAGCGAAATCGAGTCTTCGCCAATCTCCAACAACTCCGTTCCTTGCAACGCACTGACCAAGTTCATTTGCTCTTGGATTCTCATAGACATTTCCGCTAACGTCTTGGATGCCTCCGACTCTCTCGCCGCCGCTTTACTCGCGCCAATGAGATACTTCGATTGCGCTCTCAACTCTACGAACTGCGCGTCCAACGGCGCAATCTCCTCGTCAATCTTTCGACAACTCGCCTCTTTCTGCGCAATCCCTCGGTTCATTCTCTTCAGCGCGTTATCCAACTCCTTCAATTCGTTTTGTAACTCCTCCTTCGTCTTCTTCTCGTCCAGCAACTCCGACGCTCGATTGCTCGTTTGCAACCCTTGACTCCTCGCCAACTCTCGCATCTCCGCCGCTTTCGACTCGTCCTCCAACTGCGCCACCTCGTCGATAATCTTCTGCAGCTCTTCTTTTTCCTTCACGTATAAACCGTACTCCTCGTGCACACGCGCAATCGTTTCCTCGGTCTCCTTTTCTCTCTTCTTATTCTCCTCTTGTAACTGTTTCACTTCCGCGTGCAATTTTTTATACTCCTCCGTCTCCTCGAGCGCCGACTTCGCGTGTTTCCCAAACATAACCTCATCCTCCTTTCCAGATAACAACGCTTTCAAAAAACCTTGCTCCGTGCTCAGTTCAATCGTGCCAAACTTTAAGCGTTTCAACGCCGCGCGTATGCGATCCAGGTCTTGTTGATTGTTCCCGACTGCTTTTTCCTTGGCCACTTCGAGTATTTTTTGAATCGATTCCTCCGTGTGGTTTAATTCTTTCAAAGCGCTGTTTTGTATAATTTAGACAAAAGAGATGTAAAAAGAGGTCAGCGGCATGCTTTTAAAGAACGGAAACAAAGAGAGACTTATATGTACTAAACACGCGCTTTGTCTCTTCCTCCCGACGACGACGAAAACGACCCCTCCTTTAAGAGTCTTGAGAGAAGTCACTCCGTAACGAAAAGAATTCCAACAAGGGGAAAAATTCAAATTTTCAAATTTACCTTCGTAAACTGTGCGCGTTGGGATCTTTCTTTGCTTTTTTAATCAACGTCACGTCTTCTTCTTTTTCTTTGTTATCGTTACTCTTAGTACCGGGAAAGAAGTAACGCTCGTACTCGGTGACGCTCTGCGTCAACTCGTGGGTCGCGTCCACGAACGTGAGCTTTTTCGCCGGGAGTAAGTCTTGCGTTAACGTCGTGTCTTGCATCATTTCTTCTTCTACTTCTGAGGAATGATTTGCTTTTTAAAGGGGGAAACAAAAAGCAGGTCTATTTAGGGTTTTTGAATTTTAGCAAGACTCAAATCAAATCAAATTGAACGTGACGACGGCGCCATGACCAGTGGCTATATTCCTCATCAAGTTATCTTTCCAATTGTAGTTGATCCATTTTTTTGTGGTGAGATCTACAGGTTTGCCACCTAAAGGTAAAAAAATTCGACACACGTCGACGTCTTCGCGTTTCATTCCGGAAAGCACGGACGCGGTCGCGACGTAGGACCAACATTTTAAGCTCGTCTTGTTTTTCGCTTTTTTAAAGTGCTTCAGCTCGAGAATAAAGGCTGAATTTTCCGGGATGTGTCCAACTGTCGTTTGAAAGCAGCACTCCGCGCCGGAGGTGTAATAAATATTCGAAGTGCCGCTCAACTTGCGCTGAACTCCTTCTCGCACCTCTTCACTCACGGCGTCGTTTCGAACGTCGAGACAATTCCATCTCTCAATAACATCACCTTCTTTACTCGCGAGCGACAGCGTCACACTCACTCCTTCCATGAGTTCCGCATCTTTCAAATTCGTAAACGCGTCGACGCGCATGAATATCGTTCTCGTCGACTCGGCGTTTACCACGTCGGCGAGCGTCTCGATGTCCGCGCTACTCTCCACCTTGGCTATTTCGAGCTCCAGTCTTTCTTTTTCTCTGTCCAAAATCCGTTTCCCTTCCTCCGTGTTGTTTACAATCTCCAACAGTTCTTTATTCGTAAACTCTCTCTGTTCTCTTCTCGAGAAAAATTTCTCCTTCTCTTCCAACTTCCTCGCGATTAACCTCGCGCGTTCTCTCTCTAACTTCTCTTCCTCTTCCTCTTTTCGTCTTAACTCTTCTTCCTCTTCGATTCGTTTTTTTTCTTCCTCGATTCGTTTCTCCTTTGCCATTTGTGCCATCGATTCTCGTTCTTCCGTGTTTTCGCGTTCGCGTATTATTTTCGCCACCTCGTCCGTGTACTTTAAAAGCCTCTCTTCTCCGCTGCATAATACAACCGTCCGGAACTCTCTCTGTTCGTATTCGTTCAAGTAAGTGCAAAAGAGATTTTCGTAGCATTTGGAGCACACGACCGGGTTCATTTCATCTGTTGTTGTTATTCTTTTCCCGCACTTCGAGTATCCCAGGTAGACTTTGTCGTCTTCGTTTTCGTTCGAATGAATATTCTCATCGTCATCATCATCATCATGTATCTTCTTCTTTGTCTTCTTCTTATCTTTCGTTTTTAATTTGTTGATAAACAGTCGGCATGAAAACGAAGATGATTTTACCGAATAAACCTTGTCCACAAGTCTCACGAAACGAGCGCACTCCTCGGGTGAATCCCGGAAAGGAGTAATTACTCCTACGCGCGTCTCCTTTTCGTCGTCGTCGCATTCAATCTCGCTTTTGTCGGTGGTGGTCGAAGCGCTCATATTGGCATGACGTTATATTGTGTTGTGTTATCTTCAATTAAAAAAAAGGCCTCTTCAATTAAAATAAAGAAAAGGCGAACAACAGAGGAGCAAAAAACGTAACCATGCCTGAACCCGCTAAAGATACGGCGATAGAAATCACGCCGAAACCGCGAGCATCTTCGGTTCCTATTCCGAGGATTGTCGCGGAAATCAACCGCGTCGCATCTCGCGTGAGAGACAGAAATAAAAAAGAAGAAGAAGATATAGATGATGCCGACGTTTTGGAAAACGACGAACCTGCGCCGTCGCCAAAACCTGCGGATATTCAGATTATACGGGAGAATACACACTATCGCGGGAAGAAGCGTTTGAATATTCTCTTAGCGTTCCTTCTCGTACTCATCAGCGTTCTACTTCTCGCGGTGTGTGTTTTTCTCGCCCGTATTGACGAGAATATTCGTTCGGGTGGTGGTACGAATGTACAGAGTTTGGCTTCACCACCACCACCACCACCTCCACCAACCGTCATCACACCGTCCTCATATGTGAGTATGGAACACAAAGCTGTGTTTTGGAGCAATAGTGTTCCTGATTTCAAAACTTCGGCGGAAAATGAAGGTGTTTCCACGACCGATATGGATGCGTGTAGTACCTCTACTTCCTGGTGGTACAGTTTACCAAGTCTGGAGCAAAAGTGTTTAGCGACGCTCCTACTGAGTACCTTGGAGAAAGAGAATTGGACTTTAATAACGGCTCACGCTTATGGGTATGATACCAACAACAATGCCTACCACTTCACGAGACCAGTTCAGACGAGTTAGTTGTTATACAAAATAATCGCACCTAGTACATAGTAGTATTTTACACCTACGGTAAGTCAACTCACCGTATACGCATACGCTCTGCAAAAAACCCTAAGCCCTATAAAATACGAGAGCGCGACGGTTCGTTTGCACATGTCTCCGCACATGTTTTGCTCATCAACATCATAAGAGAAACACGCCGCGCGCAAACACTTAAATCGATACGAAGGAAGGTCCGAATCACGACAAAAAATAACTTTTTTCTTCGTTGCTGAGAGAGCAAACACGACGCGCATATAAAATACTCGCATCATAACCATCTCCGGGGAAGGGAGAGGTAAAGAGCGGAAAACATTCCATTCGCGGGGAAAAAAGTCAACATTTACGGACTGATTTTTATTGTGTACGAAGACTACGACTATGTTTTCGATGTACCAAGGCGGGACGCACGTGGAAGTGTTCGACGCCGGGACGACGAAATTTTGCACAAATATCACAACTACAACGACCAGTAGTCGCGGGTTGAACGCGTCATCAGGAGCGTGTGGTGACGACGATTCGTCAAAAAAGTCTTCAAAGTCACTTTTTGCTGCTTCAAACACCAACAACGCGCAGTCGGCGCTTCGCCAGGCGAGAAACCAGCGAGGCGTCCAGTGGCAAATTTCGGACGCGAGGAAAACGGTCAACTCGAGGAATAAGAAGTATTACGAGTCTACCGCGAAAGGGTACGTGTTGCAGCTGGAAAACGCGTCCATTGAAACCGTCGTTCAACAACACTCGAATAATACTACCTCTTCTTCGGCGAAAGCGCGACAACTCACGCAGCCGATGGTGTGCGCGCAGATTTACGTCGAGAAACCGGAGGATAAGTTTACCATCGAGTTTGTGTTTTCCGAAGTTGAAACGAGGAGAGACAGGCGGAGAGTGGTTCTCTCGACCGCGTTTTTAGAGACGAAAACGTCGCCTTTGCACTGTCAGGTGCCTATCGTCGCGAAGAAGAGGAGAGCGACGAAGAGTGTTTCGGTGAAAAGCGCAGTAGTTCCAAACAAGAAGAAACACCATCAACAACACGAAGATGAGAACGATCTCACGAGAACATCGAGAGATAGTACTCGACAGTTCACGTACGACTCGTGGGTAAACTTTATCGTTCCTATTCCGAAGCTTTTGAAAAAGTGCTTCGGCGACGCGGCTACGAAACAGAAATACGCGATTGAGAAAATTCGCATCTCCGGGACGTGTTTAATCAAGCGCGTGTTGACGTTGCGAGGAGACCGATTATCATCTGGTGGATTTTTTGGTGAAGACGATTACGTCCCAGCGAGCGTGGACTTCCCGAACGGAGTCGACCGAAAATCTATCCTGTTCTTGGGCGAAGAAGACGAAGAAGTTCGCGTTGATTCGAGATCGACGAAAACCGCCGCGGTGCGCGAAGAAGGTAGATCCCCCGCGAGGAAGAAGCAGAAAGACAACGACATCATCGCACATATCGCTACACCTGCTCGACTTACGTATCGCGAACGTCGCCAGCAGAATCATCGACAAAGTAACATCAACGCGGCGATCAAATCTTCGCTTTCGACTGCCCTCAAAGCCATCGATACGAATTACGAAAAATTGACGAAAATTTCGTCACGTTCGCCGTCACCTCCGTCACCTCCGTCGTCGTTTTCGTCGTTTTCATCCGCCAGATCGTCTCGAGATGACAAGAACGAGAAAAAGACGGTCCGATTTGCACCAGATACGCCGCCAAACGAGGTGGAAGATGTCGAGGAAAAGAGTGAAGACGCGCGTTCGTCGCATTCGGATGGATCGATGATATCGAGATCATCGTCTTCTTCATCTCGCTCGCAACCTATGATCGGCGGCGGCTGCGGCGACGAAGACGACGAAAACGACGACGAGAACGAAAAAGATTCTCCTGAAAAACTGGTCTCTTTTGTCGACGTTGTTCCGTTACCGAGAAATGATCTCTCGGTCCGAGTGCCCAACTCGAGGCGGTCAAACTTGTACCGCGACTCGGCTGAATATAAATCGTCCTCAGAAAGCGACGACGACGACGACAACGACAAGGAAGACGACGAAGAAAAAGAGGACTTGGATGAAAATGGTAAAGACGAACAACTACCCCCTTCGAACTGGGACGCCGCGCTCGGTTTCAGCAGCGATGATGATGAAGAAGAAGAAGAAGCGTAAAACAGATGTGACTTCTCTCTAAATTTACTACTTGAAAATACAACGCGTTCTCTATGATAGAAGCGTAAAATCTCTCTCTCTCTCTCTCTCTGGATGTGTGTGTGTGTTATTATCCACACTTACATCTCAAACTAATACCCAACGCTCACCGCGGCGTTGACGACGATAAAGTCGTCGTTCGCTCGCCCGTCCGCGTCGAAGCCGTCGCCCATGGCTTCTATCGCGATCCCACTCGACGCCACCATCCCTCCTCTCACTAACTCCACGTCCACCGAACCGTACGGAAATACTTTTTTCACCTCATCCACGTCCACTGGATACGCATCGATCGGCGCGGCTACGAGTACGTGTAACTTCATCCCGCCGTACCCGCCCGGTATCAAGTCCGCGATAGCCGGTAACGAGTTGAAACTAATCGCATCTTTACACGCTCGCACCGCGGCTTTCGTGCCGTCTTGTCCGTGTTGATCCGAGCCGACGCCGAGTTCCACGAACAAGGTTTTCGACATTTTGTCGTGCTTTTCCACGTTTTCTGTTCTTTGTTGTTGCGTCGTCTCCGATGATGATGAAGCTTTCGCGCGCAGAAGGAATCGATTCACCATCGCTCTTTTCCCGAACGAAAGACTTTTACCAGAGGAGGAGGAGGAGGAGGACCCGGAAAGGAGTAAAAACGGAGACGTCGCTCGCACGAACATTACTCTCTCTCTCTCTCTTTCTCTCGTTCGAGTGAACGGTGCGTGTACTGTGCGCAGCAGAGAAGCGCGCGCAAGTTTGTGAAGAATTCCAATTCCGTTCGGGAAATACCGTTAGAGATACGAATGGATTCCTCATTCGACGCGCGCTTTGCGGGCGAGAGATACATAACAAAGACAAAGATATGAACGCTCCCAGAACACGCGCAACGACCAAAACGACCACCACCACGGCGTGTCAAATGTGCGACATCGCGCTCGAATACGACGCGCTGTCGGCGGAGTTTTTAGCGTCTCGCAAAGTCCAGTGCGGCAGGTGTACGTTCGTCAACGACATCAGAGTCGACGCGGAGGAGAAGACGACGACGAAGACAGCATCGTCGTCATCATCAGAAGGAGTAAAAGGCGACGAAGCATTCGCGAGACGATTACAGAAGGAAGAAGACGCGAGAGGAAGTCATCATCGCGGGAGGAGTTTTGGGTCGTGGATGAAGGATTTGTTTTCAGCGCTTCCTTTGCCTCAGGAGGAGGCGAAGAAACGACCGCCTACATGCGCCAAGTGCGAACGAACGGTGACGGACGTCGGGGTGTTCGATCCCGGCGAGCGAGTGACACAAAACAACGTGTTCTCTCGAACAACAACGACGGTGAGATATTATCAAACCTCGGAGTATTGGAACGAGTTTTTGTGTCGGGAGTGCTTCGAGGGCGAGAGACGCGGATACGTGGTTCGGTGCGACGGGTGTCAAAAGATCGAAAGCGAGCGGTGTAAGCGAGAGTTGGGTGGATTCGTGAGGCTTCCGGAGGAGGAAGAGCAAGGACCAGGGAATGCTGGTGCAGATGGTGGTGGAAGATATTTGTGTTTAGAGTGTTCTGGGTCTGTCGTGGTCGATAACGAGGACGCGTGGATATTGTACGAGGAAATAAAGCAGTTCATGATGAACGAGTTAGATTTAACGATGCCGGAGAGGATGCCGCCGTTGCACGTGGTGACGGAAGAATCAATGCGCTTATCCATGGGGAGAGACCAAAATACAACAGCGCACGTGTACAACGACGACGACGTAAACGACGACGACAGAGCAGGAGGAGGCGTAGATTTTAGCAACACCCGAACTCGAGGTTTATGTCTGTCCACCGAACACACGCTCACTCGCGTCGTGCGTCGCCCGGAATTCTCCTGGCAAGAAGGCCTCACATTCTCTGAGACGCCCATCCACGTCGGCTCTCGGAGCAACGTCACCGCCATCATCGTCGTCAACTGCCTCCCGCGACTCCTCTTCGGCTCCATCCTCGCTCACGAAATGACCCACGCGCACTTCCGCCTCACCCCGGGATACCCTCGAAAAATCAACCGCAAAGTCGAAGAAGGCTTGTGCCAACTCATCGCCTGTCTCTGGACCGAACGCGAAGCGCAAAAGATCGACGGAAACGACGAGGAGGCGAAAAACCAGCTCGCGTTAGCCGGATGCATAGCGCACAACATCCGCAACGAACCGTCGGAAATCTACGGCGACGGCGCCAGAATCGCTCTGCACAGGTACGAAAAACTCGGCAACTGCAGAGACGTGTTCGACTGCGTCAAAAGTACCGGACAGTTCCCCGAGTACGACGCATGATCATCTCTCTCGATAGTTTTAGATCATTAGAATACTCTCTATAAATAAGAGCTTGTTTGTGTCTTTTCCTTTCTTTTTTTGCTTACAAATTCCACATTTTTTATCCACAAAAGAAGTAAAAATGTCCTCTGATACGGCGGAATCGGTCTCTGCGCAAATCGCCTCGCAAGGCGCGCTCGTGAAAGCGTTGAAACTTTCCGGGAAAACAAACGACGACCCGGACGTGTCTTCGGCCGTCTCGCATTTGAAACAGTTAAAAGCAAAGTTAGCCGAGCTCACCGGCGTGGAAGAGATTGTTGGCGGCAGGGAAAAGAAGAAAAAAAAGGACGGAGGAGGGAAAAAACCAGCACCATCGTCGACGAACAAAGAGATGAAGAAAGAGACGAAACTGGGGATGCACGTCGGGATCAACGAAGATTTCGGGGCGTGGTACTCCCAAGTCGTCGTCGAAGCGGAACTGATTGATTATTACGACATCAGCGGGTGTTACATTTTACGTCCGTACGCGTTCACGCAATGGGAGTACATTCAGGAGTTTTTTAACAAGGAGATTAAAAAGTTGGGCGTAGAGAACGCGTACTTTCCGATGTTTGTCTCGCAGTCTCGATTGGAAGCGGAGAAGGATCACATCGAAGATTTTAGCCCAGAAGTCGCGTGGGTGACGAGATCGGGGGATTCAGAGTTGGAGTGTCCAATTGCAGTCAGGCCGACGTCGGAGACGGTGATGTACCCGCACTACGCGAACTGGATCCGGTCGCACAGAGATTTGCCGCTGTTGTTGAATCAGTGGTGCAACGTCGTGAGATGGGAGTTTAAACACCCGACGCCGTTTATCCGGTCGAGAGAGTTTTTATGGCAGGAAGGGCACACGGCGCACGCGACGAAGAAAGCGTGCGACGAGGAGGTGAGGACGATTTTAGATTTGTATCGACAAGTGTACGAGGACTTGTTAGCCGTGCCGGTGATTCCGGGGGTAAAGAGCGAGAAGGAGAAGTTTGCCGGAGGTTTGTATACGACCACCGTGGAAGCGTTCGTGCCTTACACTGGAAGAGGGATTCAAGGCGCGACCAGTCATTGTTTGGGACAGAATTTTGCAAAGATGTTTGACATTACCTTTGAGAACGATAAAGGCGGACGATCCATGGTGTGGCAAAACTCGTGGGGGATGACGACGAGAATGTTGGGCGTGTGTTACATGGTGCACGGTGACGACGTCGGGTTGAGGTTACCACCGAGAATTGCGCCGATACAAGTGGTCATCGTGACCATTCCAAACTCAAAGTTGAGCGAAGAGAAGGCGCAGATGTTGAAAGGTATGTTTTTCGTCTCGCGACATAAAAATCGCGATTTTGTTTTTGCGCGTTTGTTTCTCGTACCGACTCTCTTACCTTGTGTTTGCGACTTTATTCGTGTCGTCGACGCTCTTTTCATAAAGAGTCGAAGATTAAAGATTAGAATTACTCCTTTACCAATAGTCCATCGAAGTTATCGTTGGGTTATAATGGCTTGGAGCCGACATTTTTTTTTTCATTTCTTTCTGTTGGTTTTTTTTTCTCTCTCTCACTCACTCACTCACTCGCGCTTTCAAAATCAAACACAGATAATGCTGAAGCGATCGGGAAATCTCTCACGGATAGCGCGAATGTCCGCGTCAAGACGGATACCAGAGACAACTACACGCCGGGATGGAAGTATTCGCACTGGGAGGTTAAAGGCGTTCCGATTCGTCTCGAGTTTGGACCGCGGGATTTGGACAACGAAACGTGCGTTTTAGTTCGCAGAGACACTCGCGAAAAAGAGGTGTGCAAATTAGCCGACGTAAACGCGAGAGTGCCAGAGCTTTTGGTTGAAATTCAACAAAACATGTTCAATCAAGCCAAGGCGATTCGCGACACGTCTACGATTACGGTCACGGAATGGAAAGATTTCGTCCCGGCGTTGGACCAAAAGAAGATGGTGTTGACCCCGTGGTGCGAGACGAAAGAGTCCGAAGAAGAGGTGAAGAAACGCTCGTCGGAAGAAAGCGAAGGCGGGGCGGCGAAGACGTTGTGCATCCCATTCATTCAGCCGCCGTTAAAAGAAGGAACGAAGTGCTTCATCACCGGGAAACCTGCCACGGTCTGGGTGTTGTGGGGAAGATCGTACTAAGGAGAAAGAGGAGAAGGGGAAAATATCTATTTAAATGAATATTGTTATTGTAACCATCTACATTCTCTAAAACTACCAGTCGGTACTATGTTTTCGTCTTACTATCATCTAGAACTAGAACGAGTTTCGACTTCTATTCGCTACGTTTGGTCCCCACTCCTCGTACGCGCTTTTACTAATCTGTTGATTCAAGTTCCACGTCACTTTACCGAGCACCGCGCCTCCAGTCCAGCTCAAGTGCTCCATACTTTTCTCGTGCAAATAGTCCGGCGCGGATGCGACGACGTTCACTTTGGCACTTTCCGGTGCAATCTTTGTTCGAATGTCTTCGCCTAACCGTTCGCGGAGACCTTTGACGGAACTTTCCGTGCCGTGCGCGACGACGCACTCGAACGCGTTTTCTTTCCCGTGAGAAAAGAAATGCCCAGCTTGCGCGTGTCTGAAGGAATTCTCTACCGCCGACTGTATGGCTTCGACAATTTTACTATTCGCGTCGTCGTCCGTATTTGAGGAACAACAATACAACGCGTCGCCGAGCGCAAACGCGTCTTTCGTTTCCACGCTAATCTTATTTCCATCCGGCAACTGATACGACTCCATTCCCTCTCCTCCTCCGTTCTTTCCATCATCATCGGCGTTCCATCTCACCCTCGCTAAGTGTCTATTCACAATCATCCTCTCCCATTTCTCCATCTCCGCGTAAATCTCTTTCCCTTCTCGCACCGTCGTTCCACTCAACGCTTTCTCGCAACACCGCTCGCCCCCGCCTTCGATCCGTCGACACGTGCTCTCCACAATCTTCCCGTCCGAAACCGTCGCGCAATCCACCGTCTCCGCGCCAACGTCCACCGATATCCCGTTCAACCTCCCGACTCCAGCTAACGCGCACACCGCCGCGTTCTCCGCCGCGTACCCGGACACTCGAAACTCCTCGAATAACATTTGACACACGCGTTCTCGTTCTCGTCTCGAGGCTAAAATCGGTTCCACGATAAACACGTTCTTTTTGTTCTTCTCTTCCTCTTCCTCTTCCTCGGGTTTAATCCACCCGAAATTCTCGTAAAAGAGCGCTTCGAACACCGCTCGCAAGGCGTCGAACGATTCCACGCGTCTCCCAAGAATCGCGCTTTCCAAGTTCGACGTTTCTTCGACGACGGTGCAGTCCGAGGAAACTCTCGTCGGTTCTTGCGTTTGATGTTCTCGTTGGTGTTTGCTTACCATCGACGACGAGGAGTACCCGCCGAGAATATGGTTTCGATTGCCGTAATCGATCACGACGATCGGTACCGCGTTGTTGGCTTTCGACAGGTACGCGTCCATTCAGAGAGATGATTTGAGTGATACTGATGTCGCGTTGTTAGTGTTTTGATGAGATGAACTTCTGCCGCACAATTTCCCCGCAAAACACACTGCTTTCGTGTTAAATATGTATTACCAAACCTTAACGACGAAGATGTTTTCTCTCGCGACGACGCGAAGGATGATGCTCGCGCGGAGGAACTACTGTTACGCTTCTTCTTTTCACGCGAGTGCTGCTGGGAAGAGGAAAACGTCGTCCTCGTCGTCGTCTTTCTCGGCGTTAAACGACAACGACGAGAACAACGTCGTCGTTCTCGTCGAGGATGATGATTACGACGACGACGCGAGACGCGAGAGTAGCAGCAGCAGCAGTAGCAGTAATAATACGAATAATAATGGGCACATAGTGCTCGTCGACGGCATGTCCTTCTTATTCCGCGCGTTTTACGGCTTCCAAGCGCGCTCGGACGCGACCAAACTCATAAACAGCAAAGGCGAAGATGTGGGCGTTTTGCACGCGTACGCGCACGCCATGTGCGCTCTGTTGGAATCGAAACCGTCGCATTTCGCGGTGTGTTTTGATAGCAAAGGGAAGACGTTTCGACACGAAATGTTTGTGGATTATAAAGCGAATCGGCCGCCAACTCCCGAGGCGTTGATTGCCTTGATTCCGAAGGTGAGCGAGTTAGTCGAGGCGATGGCCATCGAGACGGTGAAAGTGAGCGGCGTGGAAGCGGACGATATCATCGGGACGTTAGCGACGCGGTCGGTGACGGAGAAAGGGTTTAAGGTGTCCATTGCGAGTCCGGATAAGGATTTTTGTCAGTTGTTGAACGAAAACGTTCGGATGTTGCGGCCGGGCGGCGGAGGGCAGTTTAGCGCGTTCACTTTGAGAGAGTTCGCAAAGACCCACGAAGAGTTGATTCAGCCGGAACAATTCGTAGATTTCTTAGCGTTAGTTGGAGATTCAAGCGATAACGTCCCTGGAGTCGAAGGCGTGGGACCGAAAACGGCGAGAAAATTGTTGAATAAATACGCCAACGTGGACGCGATATTAGAAGCGGCGAAGAACGGCGAGGACGAGTTTGAAAAGATGGGCACGAAGAAAGTGAGAGAGGCGTTGAAATCGGAGAAAGGACAAAAAAGCGCGCAGTTATCGCGAAAGTTGGTGGAAATTCGTACGAAACTGTCCGCACCAGACGTGAATGGTGATTTAGACGCGTTTCGCGTGACGACGCCGGACGATTACGGGCGCAAAGCTATGGACTGCTTCGAAAGGTACGAGTTACCGAGCGCCGCGGATAGATGGAAAGCCATACACAACATCATACTTTAGATTTCTTTTTATATCATCATTATCGCTAAAGCCTACGTACCTACGCTATAGTATTATCATCATCTTTGTGTTTTATTATTCGTCTTCTTTACTACTACTACTACTACTACTCATATCTTTCGCGGTTGTTCCTACTAACAACGCGAACACGAGAACCACGTTCATCAACGCAAACACATCCAGAAACCAAAATCCGGTGATAGATCCTAACCCTTCAATCGGCGAGGCCGATTCAAACACGTTCGCGAGCGCGTTCGAACCTTCCGTTGGCGGTTGCCAGACGGTTACTCCCGCGATGGATGCATCTTCTAACAACTGTGGCGTTGATGTTGGGGAAACGTTCGCTGCTTTCGATATATTCACACCCCTCCTCTCGAAACTGCTTTTGTTGTTCTTCTTCGTATTATTTATTCTCCTTCTGCTGGAGGTGAAAGGCCCAAACGCATAGGATGGTGGAACACGACAGACGACGGCGTGGTGCATCTCTCGTTTTATTAATTTATGCGTAGTATAGAGAGCGTCTTGTTTCGCCTACTTTGTCGAGTTACACGTGCAGGGGAAATTTCAAAATGAGGAAATGCAGATTGTTGTGTGGTTCTTCTCTCTTACGATACTGAGGTATGGTTGAGATAAGAATCTCAATTTGTTTTTGCTCTCGTTGTTGTTACCAACAGCGAGAAGAGGCCGTGAACGCTTACGCGGAGGTAAACTCTGTTGTTTTGATGATGATAGAAGTAATCATAAAGAGAGAATTGGAAAGGTGAGTAAATTTCGACCCGTTGAAGGAATTTAAAAAAAAACGCACTGGTGACAGCCTTGGTCCCTTCGGAGACGGCGTGCTTGGCCAATTCACCCGGCAAGATCAATCGAACGGACGTTTGGATTTCTCTGGACGTCACGGTCGGCTTCTTGTTGTATCGGGCCAACTTGGCGGCTTCAGTCGCGATCTTTTCGAAGATGTCGTTGATGAAGGAGTTCATGATGCTCATCGCCTTGGAGGAGATGCCGGTGTCCGGGTGCACTTGCTTCAAGACCTTG
>Ga0209335_10001368_pt1 | contig 27849 bp, 17 predicted proteins | sample COG_09_FD_184753 | JGI IMG/M metagenome (GOLD analysis project Ga0209335, IMG submission 184753) | Pelagic Microbial community sample from North Sea - COGITO 998_met_09 (SPAdes) (version 2) | ecosystem: Environmental > Aquatic > Marine > Neritic zone/Coastal water | place: Helgoland, sampling...
CGCTGATTTAACTTTTTTCACAATTGGAACTGGTGGAACAGCATATACTTATTATCCAGTTGGAGGAATGATTGCTAACGCAATATCTAAACCGCCAGGATCAAGAGAGTGTGGAAAAGGTGGAAGTTGTGGAGTGGATGGCTTAATTGCTTCTGCAGTTTCGTCAAGAGGATCGGTTGATAATGTTAATGCAATTCTATCAGGTCTAAGAAATTCAGGTTTTGCTCAGTCAGATGTTGCTTATTGGGCGTATACTGGGACTGGAACTATGGAAGGTAAAGAACCTGCAAAAGATTTAAGAACAATTGCAGCTTTATTTGAAGAGCATATTCACTTAGTAACTTTAAAAAAAAACAAGATAAATTCGGTTAAAGATCTTAAAGGTAAAAGAGTATCATTAGATGAACCAGGTTCTGGTACATATGTTGATGCTTTATTGATTTTAGAAGCCAATGGTCTTTCAGAAAAAGATGTGAAAGCTGAAGCTTTAAAAGGCAATGCTGCAACTGATGCTTTAAGAAATGGAAAAGTTGATGCAATATTTGTTGTTGCTGGTTACCCAACAGGTGCAATTGTTGAACTAGCATCAGCAGTTGATATTAAACTTGTACCAATTGATGGAGCAGGGGCAAAAAAATTAACTGACAAATATGGTTTTTTTTCACAAAGTGCTATTCCAAGTGGAACATATGAAAATGTTGGAACTACAAATACTGTAGCTGTAGGAGCACAATGGTTTACATCTGCTAAAGAGGATGATGAATTAATCTATAATATCACAAAAGCATTATGGAATGATGAGTCTAGAAAACTTATGGATGTAGGTCATGCAAAAGGAAAAACTATAACACCAGAAACAGCATTATCTGGAGTTGGAGTACCTTTGCATCCTGGAGCAGAGCGTTTTTATAAAGAAGCTGGCTTAATAAAATAATCAAGATAAAAATAAACCCTGGATTTTAGCTTATCCAGGGTTTTTTTATGGAAAAAAATTTTACATCAATTGAAGATTTAAAAAAAATTGAGGAGAAATATGATCCTCAATTATCATTTAGAACCATAGGACCGAAATTATCTTTTATTGTAACAGCTATTTTAGTCTCGATGTCATTATATCATTTTTGGGCATCTGGTTTTGGGTTAGTGCGAGAAGTTTTACATAGAGGTATTCATATTTCCTATGTTATTGGGCTAGTTTTCATCGTATTCAGTTGGAAAAAAAATACTGAAGATAGAATAAACAATTCTTTATTTTCTTTTCAAAATGTTTCTATTCTTGATTATATATTTGCAATTTTAACAGTTGCCTCAGCTTTATATTTGCCTTTACTTCCCTCTGAGATTTTAGCATCAAGAGTCGGAAACCCAGAGTTAATTGATGTGGTAATGGGATCTATATTAATTATACTTACATTAGAGGCTGCTAGAAGATCTGTTGGTCCAACACTTCCTATTATTAGTGTTATATTTATTTTATTTGCAATATTTGGGCCTTATGCCCCAGGTGCATTAAAACACGGTGGCACAAGTTGGTTAGGATTTGTTAACCATATTTATATTACCAACCAAGGAGTTTATGGAATAGCTGTTGGAGTTATGGCTCAGTACGTTTTTTTATTTATTTTATTTGGAGTACTAGCAACAAGAGTAGGTTTGGGTAAATTATTTATTGATCTTGCAATGTTAATTGCCGGAAAATATTCTGGTGGACCAGCCAAAGTTGCTATTTTTTCATCAGCATTTATGGGCACAATTTCAGGTTCCTCAATTGCAAATACTGTAACTACCGGATCGTTAACAATACCTGCTATGAAAAAAATTGGTTACCCATCACATTTTGCAGGAGCTGTAGAAGCAGCCTCTTCAACCGGTGGGCAAATTACACCTCCAATACTTGGTGCCGCAGCTTTTATAATGGTTGAATATTTGGGATTACCATTAAAAGATATTTTGGCAGCTGCCTTACTACCAGCTTTATTTCATTATTTTGGAATTTTTATAATGGTTCATTTGGAGGCAAAAAAACTTGGCTTAAGGGGATTAAATCATAAAGAACTTCCAAAGTTTTTTGAAATCATGAAAGATAATTGGTTATCATTGTTGCCATTAATAATTTTAGTTTATTTTATCTTAGCAGGGAGGACTCCAGATTTTGCAGCAATATATGGTATTATTTCATGTGTGGTTGTTGGGATACTAAAACCAAAAAATAAACTTAACTTTATTGACCTTTGGAACTGCTTAGCCTCTGGAGCCAAAAACACCCTAGCGGTTGGTGCGGCAGCAACATGTGTTGGGATAATTGTTGGGGTTGTTACTTTAACTGGAGTTGGTTTCAGATTGGGATTTGTTGTTTTACAAACAGCAGGAGATATAGGAAATTTTTTTTCAAATATCTGGCCAATTTCTTATTTTAGCTTTAATCAATTAAAATTATTTTTTTCATTAGTTTTAATAGCAATCTCTTGCATAGTTATGGGAGCTGGAATTCCAACAACTGCTACATATATTATTTTAGTTGCAGTCGCAGCTCCTGCTCTTGCACAATTAAACATTGAGCCACTAGTTGCACATTTTTTTGTATTTTATTATGGTGTATTGGCTGATATTACCCCCCCTGTTGCGCTTGCGGCATACGCGGCATCTGGAATTGCAAAATCAAATCCATTTAAAACTGGTAATACTGCTTTTAGATTAGGAATTGCTAAAGCGCTAGTTCCTTTTGTTTTTGTTTATTCTCCATCATTACTTTTAATCACAAATGATTTTGATTTGATAAAACTAATAGTAACAGTTTTGGGTACCTTAATGGGTATTGGTTTAATTGGTATTGCCTTTACTGGATATTGGATAAAACCTTTGAAAACTTTTGAGCAATGGTTTTTAGGGTTGGCAGCCTTATTATTTGTTGCACCAGGTTTAAATTCAATGATTGTTGGTTTAATTGCAATATCACCAACAATTTATTCTCAGTTTTTTAAAAAAGGTTAGCCACCTGGCCCAAAATTAGACTGTTTTACTTTTAAAATTTTCCATATTCCAGATGCAGAAGCTATTATTTTTTCATTACAGAACAGTTCACAAAATAAAAATATTAAAGTGTTAGTTTTTTTTAGTATTTTTGTTTTACCAATGATTTCATCATCAGTTTTTGAAGCACCTATAAACTTTAAATCTAAAGAAATAGTTACGCATGGAGCACCATTTGCAGATCGGTGGGCAGATGTTCCAGCACCAGCATCAATCAGAGCAGCAATATAACCACCATGAGTTATGCCCGCTGCATTAAGATGATTTTTGTTAATTATTGACTTAAATTCATATTCAGTTTCCGATATATTTCTAAATAATAAACCTCCATTATGTTTCATGAAACCTGGTTTCAAACTGATTTGTTCAAATTCATTTTTCATAAGCCTAAAGAACAAATGTTAGAATTAATAAAATAAATAAAATAAAAATAAAAAAGATAACAACTGAATTTTGCAGTGATGATTTTAATATTTTTTTTATCATTTTAATTTTTGGCGCACCTCGAAGGAGTCGAACCCTCAACCTGCTGATCCGTAGTCAGCCGCTCTATCCAATTGAGCTAGAGGTGCTGATTGTTAATAGTTTTTATTAATATAGTATTATCACTTTTTAATGTAATTTGTTAAAAATCATATTCTAAAAATGAATAATAAACTAAATGAAGTAGTAATAGTAGCTGCCGCAAGAACTCCTATTGGTTCATATAAGGGTTCATTGAAAGATATTAAGGCTGATAAATTGGGTTCATTAGTTATCGAAGAGGCTATTAATCGATCTGGTATTAATAAAAAAGAAGTGAGTGAAGTAATTATGGGTCAGGTTTTAACTGCTGGTGCAGGACAAAATCCTGCAAGACAAGCTGCAATTAACGCAGGATTATCAAAATTAATACCTGCTCATTTAGTCAATCAAGTTTGTGGTTCTGGTTTAAGATCTGTAATATCAGGCTTTCAATCTTTAAAGTTAAACGAAGCAAAATATGTAATTTGTGGAGGTCAAGAGAATATGTCATTAGCACCTCACTCATTATCTTACAGAAGTGAGAAAATATTATCTGAGGACAGATTAAAAGACACTATGGTTTATGATGGTTTAATTGATGCATTTAATAATTATCACATGGGCGTAACAGCAGAAAATGTTGCAGAGAAGTATAATATTTCAAGAGAAGAACAAGATAACTTTGCTTTAAAATCACAAATTAAGGCTCAGAAAAGTTTAGAGCAAAATAAATTTAATGAAGAAATTGTTAAAGTGGACTTAGAAAATGTTTTATTGGAAAAAGATGAACATCCTAGAAAAGACTTAAAGATTGAAGATTTAAAAAAATTAAAAACAGTTTTTAAAGAAAATGGAACAGTTACACCTGGTAATTCTTCCGGAATTAACGATGGTGCCGCTGCAGTTGTTCTTACAACTCTGGAATCAGCCAAAGTGAAATCCTTAAAGCCACTTGTAAAGATTATATCCTGGGCATCCGTTGGAGTTGATCCATCATTAATGGGTTTGGGTCCAATAGAGGCAGTTAGAATGGCTCTAAAAAAAGCTAATTGGAAAATAAATGACGTTGATTTATTTGAAATTAATGAAGCTTTTGCTGCTCAAAGTATTGCGGTTATTAGAGAGTTAAATATTGAGGAGAATAAAGTAAACGTTAATGGAGGTGCAATTGCATTAGGACATCCAATTGGTGCATCAGGAACAAGAATTCTAGTAACATTAATTTATGAGATGTTAAGACAAAACAAAGCCAAAGGTTGCGCCACACTTTGTATTGGAGGTGGAATGGGTATAGCGATTTGTGTAGAAAAAATTTAAAAATTATTTTTATTAAACTTTTTTTCTAAAATAATTTTTTGAATCCAGACTTGACTATCAAGTGGATTAAAATCTTTATTTTTTAAAATTTTTGATATTAATTTTTTTATCATAAGTGAAAATTTTCATTCAAGATTGTTAAAAATTTGCACAAAATGTGTCTAAATTTAAGAATAATTATCTATTTTTTAGTGTATAAGTTCTTAAAAAATGAGCTCTAAATTATTAGTCCCTGACATAGGTGATTTCGAAAAAGTTGAAGTTATAGAAGTTTTAGTGAAAGAGGGCGATGAAGTTAAGCTTAATGATCCAGTAATTACTATTGAAAGCGATAAATCAAGTGTTGAGATTCCTTCTACATTAGAGGGAAAAATAGAAAGCTTAAATATTAAAGTTGGAGATAAAGTTTCAAAAGATGATTTGATTTTAACAGTTGCTTCTAATAACGCATCAAGCAAAGATGAAAAAATAATTCCTAAGGATACTGAAAATTTAATTAGAGAAGCAGAGCAGGCGTTAAAAGAAAAAGAAAATGTTATTCAAACTAATAAAATTGTTACACCAGAAAAACCAGAAATAATTCAAGTTATAAATGATGGCGATATAGATCCTGTAGAAACACAAGAATGGTTAGAGTCTTTATCTGCAGTTATAGATAAAGACGGAAATCATAGGGCACATTATTTAATTAAAGAGCTTATTAATAAAGCCTATATGCAAGGAGTGAATATTCCTTACACTCAAAACACTCCCTATATAAATACTATTCCAGCTAATGAGGAAAAAAAATCTACCGGAGATCAAAATATTGAAAGAAGAATTCGATCATTTATTAGATGGAATGCAGCAGCGATGGTTGTTAGAGCTAATAAAAAATTTCCTGAATTAGGTGGCCATATAGGAACCTTTGCTTCAGCAGCAACTTTATATGATGTTGGAATTAATCATTTTTTCAGGGCAAAAAATAATAAATTTGGTGGGGACTTAGTTTATTTTCAGGGTCATAGTGCACCAGGAATGTATGCTAGAGCATATTTGGAAGGAAGATTAAACGAAAAACAATTAGATAATTTTAGACAAGAAGTTAAACCTGGAGGCTTATCATCATATCCTCATCCATGGTTAATGCCTAACTTTTGGCAATTCCCAACTGTTTCCATGGGACTTGGACCTATGCTTGCAATCTATCAAGCAAGATACATGAAATATTTAATCAATAGAGGTTTAATTAAAGATGAGGGTAGAAAAGTTTGGGCATTTTTAGGTGACGGTGAAATGGATGAACCAGAATCGTTAGGTGCAATTGGTTTAGCTGCAAGAGAAAAGTTAGATAATTTAATTTTTGTAGTTAACTGTAATTTACAAAGATTAGATGGTCCTGTTCGAGGTAATGGAAAAATTATTCAAGAGCTTGAAGGAAGTTTTAGAGGGGCAGGCTGGAATGTCATTAAAGTAATCTGGGGTTCATATTGGGATCCATTATTAGCAAATGATAAGACTGGACATTTAGTGAAAGCAATGAATGAGACAGTAGATGGTGAATATCAAGCAATGAAAGCAAGAGATGGTGCTTATGTAAGAGAAAAATTTTTTGGTAAATTTCCAGAAACAAGAGAGCTGGTATCAAGTTTATCAGATAAAGATATTTGGAGGCTAAATAGAGGTGGCCATGATCCGCATAAAGTATTTGCAGCTTATGATAAAGCAACAAAAAATATAGGAAGTCCGACAGTTGTAATTGCTAAAACGATTAAAGGTTATGGGATGGGCAAAACAGGCGAAAGTGTAAACACTACTCACCAAACTAAAAAATTAGATATAGATGATCTTATGTATTATCGAGATCGTTTTGATGTGCCATTAACAGATGATCAAGTAAAAAATATTGAATATTACAAACCAGATGAAAATTCTATTGAAATAAAATATTTAAAAGAAAGAAGACTTCAATTAGGTGGATTTATTCCTGAAAGAAGCACATTTGCTAAACCAATTAAAGCTCCACCAAAAGATATTTTTGACAACATGAAAGTTTCGACAGGTGAAAAAGAAATGTCGACAACTATGGCTCTAGTAAGAATGTTAACAAATTTATTAAGAGATAAAAATGTTGCTCCTCGACTAGTTCCAATAATACCAGATGAAGCAAGAACTTTTGGTATGGAAGGATTTTTTCAGAAAATAGGAATTTATGCTCATGAGGGACAAAAATATGAACCAGAAGATTCTGCACAATTAAGTTCGTATAGGGAGGACAAAAAAGGACAAGTTCTAGAAGAAGGGATTAATGAAGCTGGAGCAATGTCATCTTGGATTGCGGCAGGAACATCTTACACAAATCATGATATTGAAATGATTCCAATTTATCTATTTTATTCAATGTTTGGTTTTCAAAGAATTGGAGATTTGGCTTGGGCTGGTGCAGATAGTCAGTCTAGAGGTTTTTTGATTGGGGCAACAGCTGGAAGAACTACCCTCGCTGGTGAAGGGTTACAGCATCAAGATGGTCATAGTCACGTTCTAGCATCAACTATTCCAAATTGTATAAGCTATGATCCAACATTTCATTATGAGTTAGCAGTAATTTTTAGAGAAGGTCTAAGAAGAATGCATGAAAAAAGAGAAAATATTTTTTATTATATTACCACTATGAACGAAAATTATTCTCATCCAGAAATGCCAAAAGATAAAAACTGTGAAGAAGGTATTTTAAAAGGAATGTATAAAATAAGAGACTTTAATAAAAATAAAAAAACAAAAATTCAATTTCTTGGATCCGGAACTATTTTAAGAGAAATGATAAAAGGAGCAGAAATTTTACAAAATGAATATCAAATAGACAGTGAAGTTTGGAGTGTAACAAGTTTTAATGAATTAAGAAAAGATGGAATGGAAGTTGAGAGATACAATCTTTTAAATCCAGACAAAGAACAAAAAAAATCCTATGTAGAGGAATGTTTGGGAAAAACTGAAGGACCAATTATGGCTGCTTCTGATTATATGAGAATTAACTCTGATCAAATTAGACCTTATGTTGAAAAAAGTTTTTATTCTTTAGGAACAGATGGATTTGGAAGAAGTGACACGAGAAAAAATTTAAGAAATTTTTTTGAGGTTGATAAAGAACATATAGTTGCTTATGGTTTAAGCATTTTATCTAAAGAGCAGCTGATCGCCTCAAAATATGCCACAGAGGCGATGAAAAAGTTTAAAATTGATCCAAGCAAGCCAATGCCTACCAAACTATAAGGAAAGCATGTCTCTAATTGATTTAAAAGTACCAAATATCGGGGAATTTAAAGATGTAGAAGTAATTGAAGTTCTTGTTTCAGAAGGACAATCTATAGAAAAAAATGATCCATTAATTACGATAGAAAGCGACAAATCCAGCGTTGAAATCCCAAGTACTGAAAAAGGTAAAGTTGTAAATGTTACGGTTAAGGTTGGAGATAAGATTTCAGAGGGTTCAAAGATTTTAGAAATTGAGGTTAGTAAATCAAGTGATGCAGCAAAAACAAATGAAATTATTAATAATAACGAACAGTCATTACCTAAATCAGATGTCAAAATAGAAGATAGAATAAGTCAAATTACTCCAAGTCAAAATATCAGGAGCAAAAGCTTTAATGATAATTCACTTGCTCTTGCATCGCCGAAAGTAAGAAAATTTGCAAGAGAATTAGGAGTAAATATCAACAGCATATATGGAACTGAAAGACAAGGCAGAGTTACAGAAACTGATATAAAAAATTATATTTCAAATAATCAAAAAGCTTCATTAGATCGTAAAGAAGAAAAATCACCAAAAAAAATAAATTTAGAATACGCCCATTCGGAATTTGGTGAAATTGAAACAAAAGATATGCCAAGAGTAAAAAAATTAGCCTCGACATATCTAATGAATTCTTGGTCAAATATTCCTCATGTTACTAATCACGATGAAATTGATATTACAGAATTGGAAGATTTTAGAAATTCACTTACAGATATTTACACAGGTGAGAAAAAAAAAATTACACCTCTAGCATTTATTATTAAAGCTTTAGTTGCTTCTTTAAAAAAATTTCCAAGCTTTAATTCTTCTATAGATGAAATCGATTCTGGAAAAATGACTTTGAAAAAATATTATCATATTGGAATAGCAGTAGACACACCACACGGATTAATGGTTCCAAAAATTAGAGATGCAAACAACAAGAGTATTTCTGTAATTAGTAAAGATTTAAAAGAAGTTAGCGATTTATGTCGAAATCTTAAAATTGATAAAAAAGAATTATTTGGTGGCTCTATGACAATTACAAGCTTAGGAGGCATCGGTGGATCATTTTTTACTCCAATAATTAATTACCCAGAAGTTGCTATTCTTGGTGTTGGCAAAAGTCAAAAAAAACAAATTTTTATAAATGATAAATTTGTAACTCGTACTATGTTACCAATTTCATTATCATATGATCATCGAATTATAGATGGAGCAGAAGCTGCAAGATTTAATAATGATTTAAAAGACAATCTAGGTAAAAATTTTGCATACAAACTTGCAGTCTAATAATGTCTAAGACAATGTCCTTGTTAAGTGCTTTGTTATGCACTTTTATTTGGGGAACTACTTTTATAGCTCAAGAAACAGGAATGGATGAAATAGGTCCATTCACCTTCAACTCAATACGTTTTTTTGTAGGGTGTTTTGCGATCGTTCCTCTTGCCTATATTTTTGAGTATAAAAATTTTAGGTCTTCTTTCCAGGTGAGTAAAAAACTTTTTTTGTACCTTGTGACTTTAATTGGCTTATCGTTATTTTTAGGTTCAGCATTACAACAGGTAGCTTTAATTTATACAGATGTAGCAAATGCAGCATTTTTTACTATTTTTTATGTGCCAATGGTTCCAATAATAGTTTTTTTTCTTCATAAGAGAGAAATACATTGGAGTGTTTGGCCTTCAGTAATTTTGTGTGTAATTGGTGGCTACTTACTCACAAATTTTTATGACACGACGGTGAGAATTGGTGACGGTCTAGTTATTTTAGGTGCCTTTTTTTGGAGCACACATATAATTTTTACTGGCATGATCATTAAACGATTTAATTATCCTCTTACAATTGGTGCAATTCAAACATTTATAGTTGCGATATTATCTTTAATTATAGCAATAATATTTGAAGAATTAATTTTAGAAAATATTTTAAAAGAAAAAATTGAAATTTTATATGCAGGTATTTTGTCAGGAGGGTTGGCTTTTGTTTTACAGATTTATGCACAAAAAAATATAACCCCAGCTCCAGCAGCAATTATATTTTCTCTTGAAGGTGTGTTTGCAACTATAGCTGCGTGGTTTTTGTTAAATCAAATTTTAGATATTAATAATGTTTTAGGTTGTATTTTTATATTAAGTGGTGTTTTGTTATCCCAACTTTTACCTTTAGTTAAAAATAAAAAAATTTAGTATATTATATAGAATAACAAAAATGAGATTAATATTCTATATATTACAAATGCATTCATTGAAAATTTGTTAATATAAATTAAAAAATATTTAACTGTAATATAAGAAAAAATAAACGATAAGAAAATAGCAACCAATACTAGCATATTGTATTCAATTGTTTCCAAGGTAAGATTTTTTAGACTTAGAAAGCTAGCTCCAGCAAGAGCTGGGATGGAAAGTAAAAAAGAAATTTTACTAGAATCTACTCTATTAAACTTTAAAATTCTGGCTGCAGTAATTGTAATACCGGCTCTACTAACACCGGGTATTAGAGACAATATTTGAAATAATCCAATTATTAATATTGTTTTAAGATTTAAGTTAGTTGAAATTTTTTTATCAAATCTACTTCTATCAGCAAAAAAAAGCACAATTGCAAAAATTAAAGTCATCCATGCAATAATTTCTATATTTCTTAATAAATCTATTAAACCTGTTTTAAATAAAAAATATCCTACGATGATTAGAGGAATTGATCCAAAAAAAATTAATATTAAAATCCTCTGATTATTTTTAAGATCAAATAATTCTTTTTTAAAAAAAAATATTATTGCTAGCAGAGATCCTAAATGAAGCCCTATATCGATTAATAATGAGCTAGAGTGAAATTCATACAAAGTTGAAACTATAATCAAATGTGCTGAAGAGCTGATAGGCAAAAATTCAGACACACCTTGTATTAAAGAAAGAATAAAAATTTCTATAAAATCTTGAAACATATAAACTTCGTAGCTTAAAATTTTTTTTTTAAAACAATTCGATTTCAGTATACTAGCTATGCATTTTTGGAATTATTAAGAATTAAAGCCGTTAAAATTAAATTATAGGTCATAAATACTGTCCATTTTTAAGCTTTAACTAGTAAAAACAATGTATATTTTGCCATAAATTTAAAATTTATTATGACTGATAAAATGTTAAAATTTGTTGAGATAGGTCAACAAACTCCACCTAAAAGAGATGTAATTAAAAGAAAATCAGATTTCAATGAGATATATGATGAGTTTATTGCTGATAAAGCAAAAGAACAGGCTAGCAGATGTTCACAATGTGGAGTTCCGTTTTGTCAGGTACATTGTCCTCTAAGCAACAATATTCCTGATTGGCTAAAATTGACCGCTGAAGGAAGAGTTAAAGAAGCCTACGAACTATCACAAAGCACAAATAATATGCCGGAGGTTTGTGGACGTATTTGTCCTCAGGATAGATTGTGTGAGGGGAACTGTGTAATAGAGCAATCAGGTCATGGCACAGTAACAATTGGCTCAATGGAAAAATATATTACTGATACAGCATGGGAACAAGGTTGGGTAAAACCTATTAAAGTTGAAAGTGAAAAAAGTCAGAGTGTTGGAATAATAGGAGCAGGTCCAGCAGGCCTCGCTGCTGCAGAACAATTAAGAAAAGAAGGTTATAAAATTACAGTTTATGACAGGTATGATCGACCTGGTGGATTGTTGATTTATGGAATACCCAATTTTAAGTTGGAAAAATTTGTTGTTGAGAGAAGAACTAATTTACTAAAAGAAGGTGGTATCCAATTTGTTCAAAACTTTGAAGTTGGAAAAGACTCTACACTAGATCAGCTAAGAAAAAAACATGATGCACTGCTTATTGCAACAGGCGTTTATAAAGCCAGAGAAATAGATCTACCTGGAAATGATTTAAATAACATATTTCCCGCAATGGAATTTTTAACTGCTTCCAACAGAAAAGGCTTAGGGGATAAAGTAGATTTATTTGATAAAGGAATTTTAAATGCTGAAGGAAAAGATGTTGTAGTTATTGGTGGTGGCGATACAGCAATGGATTGTGTTAGAACATCTATTAGACAAAATGCAAAATCAGTGAAATGTTTATATAGAAGAGATAAAGAAAACATGCCAGGTTCAGCAAGAGAAGTTGCTAATGCTGAAGAAGAAGGTGTAGAATTTGTTTGGTTATCAAGCCCTAAAGCTTTTAAAGGTTTAAGTAAAATTGAAAAAGTTATAGTCGATCAAATTCAATTAGGAGAACCAGACGACTCTGGAAGAAGAAAACCTGAAATTAAAATTGGATCTGAATTTGAAATTAAAGCAGATATGGTAATAAAAGCTCTGGGTTTTGATCCTGAAAACCTACCGACATTATTTGACTCACCAGAACTCTCAGTTTCAAAATGGGGGACTATAAAAACTGATTTTGATACAATGGAAACGAATTTGAAAGGTGTTTTTGCCGCTGGAGATATTGTTAGGGGAGCCTCATTAGTGGTATGGGCTATCAAGGATGGTAGAGAGGCAGCGACTTCAATAAAAAAATATTTAGAAAGCAAAGAAATTAAACAATCTAAAGTCGCTTAATGAAAAATTATAAAAAAAATCAGGAATTATTAGAGAAAAACCATGTCTACTCAAAAGAAATGGAGCATGATGCTTGTGGAGTAGGTTTAATTGCTTCTACAGAGGGAAAAAAATCTCGTCAGATTGTCGAGTACGGAATTGAGGCGTTAAAAGCTGTTTGGCACAGAGGAGCTGTTGATGCGGACGGAAAAACTGGAGATGGAGCAGGTATTCATGTGGAAATACCAAAAGATTTTTTCATCGAGAAGATAGAAGTAACAGGACACAAATATGATAACGCAGAAATTTGTGTTGGGATGATTTTTTTACCAAGAAACGATTACGCTTCACAAGAAAACTGTAAAACAATTGTAGAAAGTGAGCTAACCAAAAATAATTTTAATATATATGGTTGGAGACAAGTACCAGTAAATCCAAAAGTTCTTGGAGAAAAGGCATTTCAAACAATGCCAGAAATAATCCAAGTTTTATTCAAATCAAATAACTCAGATTTATTAAATAAAGAGTTAGAAAGAAAAATTTACGAGACAAGAAGAAAAATTGAAAATAGCGCCTTTAATGCATCTTTGAATAATTTTTATATTTGCTCGATGAGCTCTAAGTCAATTATTTACAAAGGTATGTTTTTAGCTGAAGGAATATCTGATTTTTATTTAGATCTAAAAGATAAAAGATTTGTTTCAAGGTACGCAATATTTCATCAAAGATTTTCAACCAACACTGCACCTAGCTGGAATTTAGCACAACCCTTTAGAGCGATAGCTCATAATGGAGAAATTAATACATATAGAGGTAATAAGAATTGGATGCGTGTGCATGAAGAGGAAATGAACAGTCCTCTTTTTGATGATGTAAACAATTTGAAACCAGTGATTCAAAAAGGAGCGTCTGATTCTGCCGCCTTAGATAATGTTTTTGAGTTATTAAATATTTCTGGACAACCTGCTCCATTAGCTAAGTTAATGTTAGTGCCAGATGCTTGGTCAAAAAAAAGTAAAACTTTACCGAAGGATCATCAACAGTTGTTTAATTTTTTAAATAGCACTATGGAGCCATGGGATGGCCCAGCTGCAATTGCAGCAACAGATAACGAATGGGTCATAGCCGCCAATGATAGAAATGGTTTGAGACCACTTAGATATGCAATTACCAAAGATAAACTTTTATTTGCAGGCTCTGAGACTGGTATGATCGAGTTAAATGAAAAAAGAATTCTGTCTAAGGGAAGATTGGGACCAGGAGAAATAATTGGTGTTCGAATAGAGAAAGGGAAAGTATTTACTAATGAAAAAATTAAAGATTTTTTAGCAAAAGAATATAAACATTTTAATTCTCAAATTATAGATTTAGATGACAAGCTAACAATTTCTAATGAAAAAAATACATTTTCTGGAGATGAGTTAAGAAGAAAACAACACACTTTTGGTATAAGCTTAGAGGACTTAGAATTAATATTGCATCCAATGGCTGAAGATGCAAAAGAGGCAATTGGCTCAATGGGAGATGACACACCTCTTGCTGTATTATCTGACAAATATAGACCTTTATATCATTTTTTCAGGCAAAATTTTAGTCAAGTTACAAATCCACCAATCGACTCTTTGAGAGAAAATAAAGTGATGAGTTTGAAGACTAGATTTGGAAATTTAGGAAATATTTTAGATTTTGATACTTTAACTAAAGAAAATATTTACGTTCTAAATAGCCCAATTCTATCCAATTCACAATTTGATAAATTTATAAATTTCTTTGGAAAAAATTCTGCAGTAATTGATTGTACTTTTTCAAATGAGGAAACTTTATCACTTGCTATTGATAGAATTCAAAAAGAAGCTGAAATCTCAGTTAGGCAAGGTGTTACCCAAATAATCTTAAGTGATAAAAATCTATCATCTAAAAATTTACCAATTCCAATGCTTTTATGTGTTGGTGCAATAAATTCATTTTTAATACAAAAAAAATTAAGAGGATACGTATCAATAAATGTCCAATCAGGAGAGGCATTAGACACTCATTCATTTGCTACTTTAATTGGAGTTGGCGCAACAACGGTAAATCCTTATTTGGCGTTTGATAGTTTATACCAGAGATTTGAAAAAAAATTATTTGGTCAATTTAGTTTCGATGAATGTGTTGAGAGGTATATTAAATCTGTAAATGCCGGTCTTTTAAAAATTATGTCAAAGATGGGAATTTCTGTTTTAAGTTCTTATAGAGGTGGATGTAATTTTGAAACAGTTGGTCTAAGTAGAACAATTGTTGCTGACTATTTTCCAGGGGTAGTTTCAAAAATCTCGGGAATAGGTTTGTTAGGGATTGAAAAAAAAATAAGAGCTATTCACAAAGAAGCCTACGAAAGTACAGACACAGTTTTACCAATTGGGGGAATTTATCGTTATAGAAAAAATGGTGAAACACACCAATATCAAGGAAAACTAATTCATCTTTTACAAAGCGCCGTTGGATCTAATTCTTATGAGGGATATAAAAAATATGCTGAAGGTATTTATAATTTACCTCCAATAAATTTAAGAGATTTAATTGATTTTAGAAAAAGAAAATTAGGACCTTCAATTGATATCTCAGAAGTTGAACCTATTGAAAATATTTTAAAAAGATTTGGTAGTGGAAGTATGTCCCACGGAGCCTTGTCAAAAGAAGCACACGAGACCTTAGCAATAGGAATGAATAGAATTAAGGGTGCTTCATGCAGTGGCGAGGGTGGAGAAGATGAAAAGAGATTTAAAGTTATGGAAAGTGGTGATAGTGCAAATTCAAGAGTAAAACAAATTGCCTCAGCGAGATTTGGTGTAACAATAAATTATTTAAACAATTGTAATGAAATAGAAATAAAAATAGCTCAAGGTGCAAAACCCGGTGAAGGTGGTCAGTTGCCAGGATTTAAAGTTACAAAAGAAATTGCAAAACTAAGACATTCTACCCCAGGGGTAACTTTAATTTCACCTCCTCCTCACCACGATATTTATTCAATCGAAGATTTGGCTCAATTAATTTATGATCTAAAACAAATTAATCCTCAGGCAAGAATTGGTGTAAAATTAGTTGCTTCATCTGGGGTAGGCACAATTGCAGCTGGAGTTGCTAAAGCAAAAGCTGATATAATTTTAATTTCTGGACATAACGGAGGTACTGGAGCCACACCACAAACAAGTGTTAAATATGTTGGTATACCTTGGGAGATGGGATTAACTGAGGCCAATCAAGTTCTTACATTAAATAACTTAAGGCACAAAGTAACACTCAGAACTGATGGTGGAATTAAAACAGGAAGAGATGTTGTAATTGCCGCCATGATGGGAGCAGAAGAATATGGTGTTGCTACAACTGCTTTAGTTGCTATGGGATGCATTATGGTTAGACAATGTCATTCTAATACCTGCCCAGTAGGAGTGTGTACTCAAGATGAAAAATTAAGAGAAAAATTTACTGGCACTCCGGATAAAGTTGTAAATTTATTTACCTTTATAGCGTCAGAAGTTAGAGAGATTTTAGCTAGACTTGGATTTAAATCATTAAATGAGATTATTGGACGAACAGATCTATTAATGCAAGTTAGTAAAGCATCACCAAACTTAGATGATTTAGATTTAAACCCATTATTTGTTCAAGCAGATGCAGGAGATAATAAAAGATATTGTGAAAACCCTGAGATAAATTTTGTACCAGATACGCTTGACCAAGAGATATGGCCAGAAATTGAAAATGCATTAGATCAATCCAAAAAAATTGATAAAAAATATATTATAAAAAATACAAATAGAGCTGTTGGTACCAGAATAAGTCATCATCTTTACAAAAAATTTGGTTATGAGAAATTAGAAGATAACTTTTTATCTTTAACTTTTAAGGGTTCAGCTGGTCAATCATTTGGAGCTTTTGCCACAAAAGGTTTGAAGTTGGTTTTGGAAGGGGATGCTAATGATTATGTTGGAAAAGGACTTTCAGGTGGAATTATTTCTATCAAACTTTCTGAAGAAAGTAATTTAATCTCTAATGAAAATACGATTATTGGAAACACAGTTTTATATGGCGCAACTTCAGGAAAGTTATTTGCAGCAGGTCAAGCAGGAGAAAGATTTGCAGTAAGAAACTCAGGAGCAATTACAGTTATCGAAGGATGTGACTCGAATGGGTGTGAGTATATGACAGGCGGTACAGTTGTAATATTGGGTAATGTTGGGGATAATTTTGCAGCTGGTATGACAGGTGGAATGGCATTTGTTTATGATGCTTCGAATGATTTTAACAAAAAAGTTAACTCAGAGTCTGTGGTATGGCAAAAAGTTGAAACAGAGTTTTGGTCTAATTATTTAAAAGAATTAATAAATGAACATTCAAGCGAAACTAATTCTGAGCTATCAAAAAAAATTATAAGTAATTTTAATCAAGAAATTGAAAATTTTATTCAAGTATGTCCTAAAGAAATGCTCGATAAACTTAGCAATCCTATTACCCTTAAAAAAACTATTAAGGAAGTAAGTTAAAGAATTAGACTGAGTTCATTAGTTAATATTTTTAACCATCTTTTTGAAGATAAACTATGATCTCCATTTTTAATAATGACTAGCTTTTTTCTAGCATTTTTGAAGAGTTTTAGCACTTTCCTCGAATAGACAACAGGCACGGACTCATCTTTTTCACCATGCACCATTGTAACATTTAGCTTTTGATTAATATTCTTTTTTAAAATTTTATTTTTTCGTCCATCTTTAATTAACTGTAGTGTAATTGGATATTCATATTTTCCATGTTTTAAATTAATTATCCCTTTTTGGGTAATTTCTCTCTTCATGCTTTTGTTAAATTTTTTCCACATTAAGTTTTCTAAAAATTCAGGTGCAGATCCGATTCCCAAAAAACCTATAATTTGTTTGTTAAATACTTTGAATTGATTAAGAGAAATCCATGCACCCATACTTGATCCAACTAAAATAAAATTATTTTTCTTAACAATTTTTTTAATTAATAAAGTGGTTTCCTTAGTCCATTTACTTATATTGCCATTAATAAATTTTCCTGAGGACTTTCCGTGACCTGAATACTCCAAAGCTAAAAATCCATAATTGTTTTTTTTTGCGAACTTTAAAAAATGTTTAGGTTTTTTTCCTTCAAGGTCAGACATAAAACCATGAAGAAAAATAATAAAGGGACCATTATCCTTGTCATGTTTTAAATAGCGAATTTTCTTAGAATTTGATAATTTACAGTAGCTATATTTCATCATTAAAGTTTAATACGTAATTCTATTAATATATAACAATATCAAATGTCATCTAATTTAAAAGTTTTGCAAGTTATTCCAAAACTGGGATATGGAGGTGCAGAAACAGGTTGCTATGATATTGCACATTATTTGCCAGAAAATGGCTGTAAGTCTTTTATAGTTACAAGTGGAGGCGAGTTAACAAAATTTATAAATAAAGAAAAAGTTAAGTTAATTAAATTACCAGTACAAAGTAAAAATCCATTATTAATAATATTCAATACACTAGCTCTTATATTTATTATAATTTTTAATAATATTTCTATTGTACATGCAAGAAGCAGAGCACCAGCGTGGTCTTGTTTATTTGCAACAAAAATTACTAGAAGAAAGTTTGTAACAACATTTCATGGAACATATAATTTTAATAACAAAATAAAAAAATTTTATAATTCAGTTATGGTGAAATCTAATTTAATCATTGCTGGATCAAATTTTATTTTTTCTCATATCAAAAATAATTATTCAGATTATTTAGATATTAAAAATAAATTACTAGTGATTTTTAGAGGCATAAATGTAGATTATTTTGACCCCACTACAAAAACAGAAATAGAAGAAAAAAAATTATTAAAAAATTGGGGTATTGTAGAGAATAAAAAAATAATTTTATTGCCAGGCCGATTAACTTCATGGAAGGGCCAAGAATTATTTTTAGAAGCTATAAATATGGTGAATATTCAACTTGGTTATGAAGCTTTTTATGCTGTTATTCTTGGAAGTGATCAGGGCCGTGATTTATTTAAAAAAAAACTTATAAGATTGAGTGAACAATATAGAATGACTAAACAGGTAAAATTTATAGATCACTGTAAAGATATGGCTTTAGCCTACAAAGTTTCTGATATTATTATTTCAGCATCAATTGAACCTGAAGCTTTTGGAAGGGTAGCAGTTGAAGCACAGTCAATGGAAAAAGTAATAATAGCAAGTGATATTGGTGGATCAAACGAAACAGTAATTGATGAAAAAACCGGCTATCTTTTTGAGGCTGGCAATGCAAATTCACTTTCTAAAAAAATTCTAAAAGTATTAAATTTGGATGATACAACAATAAAAACAATAGGTACTGAAGGAAGAAAAAATATTGTAAACAAGTTTAATGTTGAAAAAATGTGCTTTTCTACTTATTCAGAGTACAAAAAATTAATTAATTAAATGCCTACTATAACATTACCAGATGGAAACAATTTAGAGTTTCCAAATAAAACAACAGGATTAGAAGTCGCTGAAAAAATTAGCACATCACTTGCTAAGCAGGCAATGATTGTTGCTGTTGATGGTCAATTGAAGGATTTAGATTTTGTAATTGATAAAGATTGTTCTGTAAAAATATTTACTTCAAAAAATGAAGAAGGATTAGAAACCATAAGACATGACACGGCACATATTCTAGCAATGGCCGTTCAAGAACTGTTTCCGGGTACACAAGTTACAATAGGACCTGTAATCGAAAACGGTTTTTATTATGATTTTGCAAGAAAAGAACCATTTACTGAAGATGACTTAAAAAAAATTGAAGATAAAATGAAAGAGATTGTTGATAGAGATGTTGTTACAAAAAGAGAAGTGTGGTCAAGGGAAAAGGCAATAGAACATTTTAAAAAAAAAGGTGAGATATATAAAGCTGAATTGATCGAAAGTATTCCTCAAGGTGAGGAAGTTTCAATATATTTTCATGGAGATTGGCATGATCTTTGTCGAGGCCCACATTTATCTTCCACTGGTAAAATTGGAAAATATTTTAAATTGATGAAGGTTTCAGGCGCTTATTGGAGAGGAGACTCAAATAATGAAATGCTTCAAAGGATTTACGGAACAAGTTGGGCCACTCAAAAAGATCTAGACGCATATCTAAAAAGACTCGAAGAAGCAGAAAAAAGAGATCACAGAAAACTAGGCAAAGAAATGGATTTATTTCATTTTAGAGAAGAAAGCCCAGGATCTGTATTTTGGCATGAAAAAGGATGGGCTCTTTTTCAAAAGTTAATTAACTATATGAGAGCTCGCCAAGATGCTGCGGGTTATAAAGAAGTAAACACACCAGAAGTGTTAGATCGTTTACTATGGGAAAAGTCGGGTCATTGGGAAAAATATGGGGAAAATATGTATACATCTGAAACACCTGACGAAAAAGTGTTTGCAATTAAACCGATGAATTGTCCTGGTCATATTCAAGTTTTTAACCAAGGGTTAAAAAGTTATAGAGACCTACCTTTGAGAATAACTGAGTTTGGAAAAGTTCACAGATATGAACCTTCTGGTGCTTTACACGGTTTATTAAGAGTTAGAGCATTTACTCAAGATGATGCACATATATTTTGTTCTGAAGACCAAATAACAAGTGAGTGTTTAAATGTTACTAATTTAATTTTAGATATTTATAAAGATCTTGGTTTTGAAAATGTAATTTTAAAATATGCAGATAGGCCAGAAGTTAGAGTTGGTGCCGATGAAGTTTGGGATAAAGCCGAAGCATCTTTACTTGAAGCAGTAAAAGCTTCAAAATTAGAGTATAGCGTAAATAAAGGTGAAGGTGCTTTTTATGGTCCAAAAATAGAATTTGTTTTAAGAGATGCAATCGGTAGAGATTGGCAATGTGGAACACTTCAAGTGGATTTAAATTTACCAGGTAGACTTGATGCATCATATGTAGATAAAGATGGAACAAAAAAAGTTCCTGTGATGTTACATAGGGCATTGTTTGGTTCTCTTGAAAGGTTTATAGGAATTTTAATCGAGCACTATGCTGGAAAATTCCCTTTTTGGATTTCTCCACTTCAAACTGTAGTAATTCCAATATCAGAGGAGTTCGATGATTATGCAACACAAGTTTCAAAAAAAATTAAACAAACTGGCATGAGCTCTTTTGTTGATCTAAAAAAACATAATTTGAATTATAAAATTAGAGATCATTCACTCGCAAAAATACCTCTATTATTAATTTGTGGTAAAAAAGAAGTTGACAGTAACTCAGTAACGATTAGAAGATTAGACTCTAATAAACAAGAAAATATGGATCTAGACGTATTCTTAAAAACATTCTCTGCTTTGAATAAAGCATCTTCAAACTAAGTGGCAGATTTTAAACAAAACTATTTTCAAAGAAGAACTAAGGACCGTGGTCCAAGATCTAATAATAGAATTTCATCACCTGAAGTTCAAGTTATAGGTAGTGATGGAGAGAACTTGGGAGTTATAAGCACGAACGAAGCTATAACAATGGCAAAAAATCAAGGATTAGATTTAATTGAAATTGCTGCAAACGCCAACCCACCAGTTTGTAAGATTATGGATATGGGTAAATTTAAGTATGATGCCCAGAAAAAAGCCAACCTTGCTAAGAAGAAACAAAAAATAGTTTTACTTAAAGAAATTAAAATGCGACCAGTTACAGAAACACACGACTATGAATTCAAAGTTAAAAATGCAAAAAAATTTATATCAAAAGGTGACAAGGTGAAATTTACAATTCGATTTAAAGGTAGAGAGTTGCAGCATTCACACCTTGGAAATGAATTGATGAACAAGATTAAAGAGGACATGAAGGAAGTTGGTAAAATAGAATTGCATCCTAAGTTTGATGGTAAGCAAATGATAATGGTAATTCAGCCTTTATAAGCCTTAATTAAGGTTGTAAATTTAAATCATTCTTTGTATAACCTCGCAGAATTATGCCAAAACTTAAAACAAAAAGCTCAGCAAAAAAAAGATTTAAAATATCTGCAAAGGGTAAGGTAATGACTGCCCAAGCTGGTAAGAGACATGGTATGATTAAAAGAACAAATTCACAAATTAGAAAATTAAGAGGCACTACTGCGATGTCAAAGCAAGATGGAAAAATTGTAAAATCGTACATGCCCTACAGCTTAAGAGGATAAAATGGCAAGAGTTAAAAGAGGCGTAACTAGCCGAGCTAAACATAAAAAAGTTTTAAAAGCCGTTAAGGGCCAATGGGGTAGAAGAAAAAATACTATAAGAGTTGCAAAGCAAGCAATGGAAAAGGCTATGCAATATGCATACCGAGATAGAAGAAATAAAAAGAGAGATTTTAAATCTCTTTGGATACAAAGAATTAATGCTGGTGTTAGAGCTGAAGGTCTAACATACTCTAAGTTTATTAATGGATTAACTAAGTGTGGAATTACTATTGATAGAAAAATTCTTGCAGAAATTGCTTATGATAGTCCAGAGGCATTTAAAACAATAGTACAAAAAGCTCAATCAGCTTTAAATTAATCTCTATTGTTTTTATTTCTTTAAGAAATAATCTGTGTTCATGTCTGATATTAAAAAAATTAAAGAAGAATTTCTTAATAAATTGCAAGGCAATTTAACTTTATCTGAGACAAACCAAATCAAAACAGACCTATTTGGAAAAAATGGAATTATTTCACTTGAGTTTAAAAAAATTGGTCAAATAGATGAAAGTGAAAGAAAAACATTTGCCTCCGATTTAAATGAAATAAAAAATGTCTTACAGAATGAAATAGAAAATAAAATCAGTAAAATTGAACAGCTTGAAATAAATGAAAAGCTTAATAAAGAAAAGATTGATGTAACACTTCCGACAAGACCATATTTGAAGGGAAAAATTCATCCTGTATCACAAACCATTGATGAGATATCCTCTATTTTTTCAGAAATTGGTTTTAGTGTTGAAGAGGGACCTGATGTAGAAAATGAATATAACAATTTCACTGCATTAAATACGCCAGATAATCATCCAGCAAGAGATATGCATGATACTTTTTATCTAGATGAAGATAAGCAAAAACTTTTAAGAACGCATACTTCGCCAGTTCAAATTAGAACAATGTTAAAAGATAAACCCCCATTTAAAATCATTGCACCAGGAAGAACTTATCGGTCTGATAGTGATCAAACACATGCCCCTATGTTTCATCAAGTTGAAGGATTACATATCGATAAAAATATTAACATGGGTCATTTAAAAGGATGCTTAAATTATTTTATAAAAGAGTTTTTTGAAGTTGATAAAATAAAGATGCGATTTAGACCAAGTCATTTTCCATTTACTGAGCCTTCAGCAGAAGTAGATATCGGTTATGAATTAAAAGATGGAAAAATAGTTATTGGAGAGGGTGATAAATGGTTAGAAATATTAGGCTGTGGTATGGTTCACCCAAACGTTTTAAATAATGTAAATGTAGATAGTAAAATTTATCAAGGTTATGCATTTGGAATTGGCATTGATAGACTTGCGATGCTTAAATATGGAATAAATGATTTAAGAGCATTTTTTGAATGTGACTATAGATGGCTTAATCATTTTGGTTTCGATCCATTAGACGTTCCTAGTAATTATAGAGGTTTAAGTAGATGAAAATTACTTATGATTGGTTAAAAGATCACCTAAAAACTAAATCTACTGAGGCTCAATTAATAGAAAAATTAACAGATATAGGACTGGAAGTAGAGAGTGTAGAGACACCATCATCAGATTTTGATGCTTTTAAAATTGCAAAGATAATTAAAACAGAAAAACACCCAGATGCAGATAGGCTAAAAGTTTGCGATGTTGATGTTGGAGAAAAAGATTTAGTTAAAGTAGTTTGTGGTGCTCCAAATGCAAGAGAAGGCTTGTTTACCATTTATGCACCTCCAGGAGCCACCATACCAAAAAATAAAATGAAGCTGTCCATAAGTAAAATAAGAGGTGTAACTTCTTATGGAATGCTTTGCTCAGAGTCAGAATTAAGCTTATCCGAAGACAGTGATGGAATAATAGAATTAGATCAGTCCAAATATAATAAAAAAATTGGAAAAAAATATTTTTCTAAAAATCAATCAAATTTAATTGATTTATCGATTACACCAAATAGACCAGATTGCCTAGGTGTAAAGGGTATTGCAAGAGATCTTGCATCAACAGGTTTTGGAAAGTTTGTTGAAAGAAAAGAAAAGAAAATAAAGTCTAAATTAAATCAAAAAATTAAAATTAAGATCAATAAAGAAAAAAACCAAGGTTGCACTTCGTTTGGGAGTTGCCTCATAACAAATATAAAAAATTGTGAAAGCCCTCAATGGTTAAAAGATAAATTAATTTCTATTGGTCAAAAACCAATCTCAGCTGTCGTCGATATAACTAACTATGTAATGTTAGATTTGAATAGACCGCTTCATGCATATGATGCAGACAAGATTGATAAAGGGATAATTGTAAGAAATTCAAAAAAAGGAGAGCGTTTTACCGCTTTGGATAACAAGGATTATACACTTGAAGAAAACATGTGTGTGATTTCAGATAATACTGGAGTTTTGGGTTTAGGTGGTATTATTGGGGGCACAAGATCTGGAACCGAGTTAGATACAAAAAATGTTTTAATTGAGTCTGCATATTTTGACCCAAGATCTATTAGAAAAACTTCAAAGTTATTAAATATTGATACAGATGCTAAATTCAGATTTGAAAGAGGAATTGACCCCTTATCAATTGAACAAGGAATTAATAGAGCGGCAGAATTAATCAAAGAAATTTGTGGTGGAGAGGTAAGTAAAATCGATATTCAAAAACTTGAAAAGTTTGAAAAAACAAAAATAGAATTTGACTCAAATTTATTTGAAAAAATTTCTGGATTTAAAATATCAACTAAAGAAATGACACAGATATTAAAGCACTTAGGTTTTGAAGTAAAATCAGGTAAAAATAATTTAAAACTCAAAGTTCCGTCTTGGAGACCTGATGTTACAAAACCAATTGATGTAGTTGAAGAATTAGTAAGAATTCATGGATATGATAAAATAAAAACTATAGATCCTGAAAAAACGAGGATTAAACCTACTCTAACAAAATCACAAAGACAGTTTCATTTTTTACAAAGATCTCTTGCATCAAAGGGATATCTTGAGACAATAACTTGGTCTTTTACCGACTCTAAAATAAACGATTTATTTAGGGAGCAAAAAAATTCTATTGAGATAGTTAATCCCATAAGTTCAGACTTGAACGTTTTAAGAAACTCAATTTTTTCAAATTTAATTTTTTATTTAAGTAAAAATCTTGATCGTGGATTTAAAGATGTTTCCTTGTTTGAAATAGGTCCTGTGTTTTTTGGATCTGAACCAGGTCAGCAAGAAACTGTAATTGGCGGTTTAAATGCTGGTAAAAAATCAAGATTATCTTGGTTAGATAAATCGAGAAATGTAGATGTTTATGATGCAAAACAAGTAGTAATTCAAACTTTAGAAGAAGCTGGTTTTAATCCAAATAAACTTTTTATTGATGACAATACTCCAAATTACTTTCACCCTGGAAAATCAGGAAGAGTTTTTCTAAACAAAGGTAAAGAACATTTAGCAGCTTATTTTGGTGAGCTGCACCCAAATATTATTAAAAAATTAGACATAAAGACAGAGGCATTAGTTGGTTTTGAAATATTTATAGATAATTTAAAGATTACAAAAAAAAGTTTAAATGATCAAAAGTCTAAATTTGAAGTATCAGATTATCAAAAATCAGAAAGAGATTTTGCATTTATAGTAGATAAAAATTTTATCTCTCAAGACTTAATTGATGTAATTTATAACGTAGATAAAAACCTAATTAAGGAAGTTAAAATTTTTGATGTTTATCATGGTGAAAATATACCTGAGGACAAAAAATCTATAGCTATTAATGTATCAATTCAATCAAATGAAAAAACGCTTAAAGAGCAAGATTTGGATTTATTAAACAAATCTATAATTGAATTAGTAGAAAAGAAAACTGGTGCTAAAATTAGATCATAGAAACAATGGACACTATTGATCATATTAGAAATTTTGCAATCATTGCACATATTGATCATGGAAAATCAACTATAGCAGATAGAATAATTCATAAATGTGGTGGGTTGACCGAAAGAGAGATGAAGGATCAAGTTTTAGACTCGATGGATATTGAGCGAGAAAGAGGAATTACAATCAAAGCCCAAACTGTAAAGTTAAATTATAAATCAAAAGATGGAAAAAATTATATTTTAAATATAATTGATACACCTGGACATGTTGATTTTAGCTATGAGGTTTCTCGATCCTTATATGCGTGTGAAGGATCTATTTTAATAGTAGACAGCACACAAGGAGTTGAAGCACAAACACTTGCAAACGTTTATCAAGCTTTAGATATTAATCATGAAATTATCCCTGTTTTAAATAAAACTGATTTACCAGCATCAGATATTGAAAAAACAAAGAAGCAAATAGAGGATGTAATAGGTATTGATACAGAAAATGCAGTGCCTTGCTCAGGAAAGACAGGTGAGGGAATTGAGGATATATTAGAAAAAATTATTACTTTATTACCTGCTCCTAAGGGTAAACCTTCTGATGATCTAAAATGTTTGCTAGTTGATAGTTGGTATGACACTTATCTTGGAGTGGTAATTTTAGTTAGAGTTATCAATGGAAAATTAACCAAAAATATGAAAATAAAAATGCTTTCAACAAATCAAGATTATATTGTTGAAAAAGTGGGGGTCTTTACTCCAAAACCTAAAGACATGAATGAATTAAATTCAGGTGAAATTGGTTTTATTACTACAGGTATAAAAGTTTTATCTGAAACAAAAGTTGGCGATACCATTTGTGATGCAACCAAACCTACAGTAGAGGCCTTACCAGGTTTTAAGCCAAGTAAACCAGTTGTTTTTTGTGGTTTATTCCCTGTTGACAGTTCTGAATACCAAAAATTAAAAGATGGCTTAGCTAAATTACAATTAAATGATGCAAGTTTTTCTTTTGAAGCAGAATCTTCATCTGCATTAGGATTAGGTTTTAGATGTGGTTTTTTAGGATTATTGCATCTTGAAATTATTACTGAAAGACTAGAAAGAGAATTTGATGTTAATTTATTAACCACAACACCAGGAGTTGTTTATAAAGTTAATTTAAATAATGGAGAAACATTAGATCTTCAAAATCCATCAAGCTTACCAGATCCAACTTTAATAAAAACCATCGAAGAGCCATGGATTAAAGCAACTGTTATTACTCCTGATCAATATCTAGGATCAATAATTAAACTTTGCCAAGACAAAAGAGGCATACAAACTAATTTAACTTACTCAGGCAATAGAGCTGTATTAAGCTATGAACTGCCATTAAATGAAGTTGTATTTGATTTTAATGATAAGATTAAATCCATGACTAGCGGGTATGCAAGTTTTGACTACGAAATTGCTGAATACAGAGAGGGTGATTTGGTTAAATTAGGTATTTTAGTCAATGGTGAACCAGTTGATGCTTTGGCAATGATGATACATAAAGATTTTGCTCAAAGAACAGGCAGAGAAGTCTGTGAAAAGTTAAAAGATTTAATTCCAAGACATAATTTCATGATACCTGTTCAGGCAGCAATAGGAGGTAAAATAATTGCAAGAGAGACCATCAAGGGTTTTAAGAAAGATGTATTAACTAAAATTCATGGAGGTGGTGCAACCGATCGTAAAAGAAAACTACTAGAAAAACAAAAAAAAGGAAAAGCCAGATCAAAACAATTTGGAAAAGTTGAGATACCTCAAGAAGCATTTATTGGAGTATTGAAAATTGAAAAATAATATTTGTATTATTGCAACTGGAAAAGGAATGGGTAATTTTTACTCTAACATTGCATATTTTAAACAAATTTTTAATGAAGAAAAAACTAAGCTTTCGATTATAACTAGAGAATTAACATCAGCAAAAGATGTTTTAAGTAATCAATATTTTTGTAAAGAGGTCTTTTATGTAAAAGAGTACAAAAGAGGAATTAAAGGAATATTTGAGAATTTAAAAAGTTTTATGAATATAATTAATTTGATTAATCAAATTAATCCAAAAAAAATATTTATCTTGCATAGTTCTTCCAGATATACAATGGCAAGTTTTTTTTCAAAAACTGAACAT
>Ga0209335_10001369_pt1 | contig 27833 bp, 27 predicted proteins | sample COG_09_FD_184753 | JGI IMG/M metagenome (GOLD analysis project Ga0209335, IMG submission 184753) | Pelagic Microbial community sample from North Sea - COGITO 998_met_09 (SPAdes) (version 2) | ecosystem: Environmental > Aquatic > Marine > Neritic zone/Coastal water | place: Helgoland, sampling...
ATATCAATGGGGCCTTTATCGAACTCAAGGAGAGTTGATGCGATGAAAGATTTTATTGATGATGCTGTTAAAAATGGTTCAAATATAATTTATGGTGGGACTAGACATCAAGATAAAGGGTATTTTTGGGAGCCAACTCTTATTGAAAATATTCATGAAGGCTCAAAGATTATGACTCAAGAAATTTTTGGTCCTATTCTTGCATTATTTAAATTCAATGATTATGACGATGTTATTGAGAAGGCTAATTCTTTAAATTATGGACTTGCGTCATATGTTTATACAACTAGTGAAGTTTTGCAGGAAAAGATGGCTAAAGAGATTATTGCTGGAGGTGTTTCCATCAATACTGCTTCTCCAATGCATCCTGAAATTCCTTATGGGGGAATTAAAGAGAGTGGGATTGGTTATGAGGGGGGAATTGATGCAATCTATTCCTTTATCCATAAAAAGAATATTAATATCGTTTAATTAACAGAGAGGAATTATGAAAAATATAGGTTTTATAGGGGTGGGAACAATGGGCCTTCCCATGGCTTTAAATTTAGTAAAAAATGGGCATTTGCTCTCTTTTTATGATCCTTTTGCAAATGAAAAGACTATTCAAACTTTAACTGAAGTTGGTGCTAAACAAAATAAAAATATTGCAGACTTATGTAATGGTAAAGATTTTGTTATATCTATGCTCCCAATTGGAGAGAATGTAAAAGATGTTGCGCTTGGAGAGAGTGGTATTATTAATCAAGAAAATACCGATTTAATCTACATTGATATGAGCACAATATTGCCAGCTGATACTATTGAAGTTAGCAAAAAGATGCTTGAAAAAAATATTCAAATGTTTGATGCACCAGTAGCTCGTCTTGTAAACAATGCAATTGATGGTACTTTACTTATTATGGTAGGAGGCTCCTTAAAAGACTTCTCTAAGATTGAAGAGATTTTAAAATGTATGGGAAGTGATGTTGTTTATTGTGGACCTATAGGCTCAGGTAGTAAAATGAAGATAATTAATAATTATATGGCTATTGTTTCAAACATTGTGACAGCTGAGACACTCTCTCTGGTCCATAAATCAGGGATAGATCAAAAGCTAGCTATTGATTTAATGTCAACTACGGCTGCTGGAAAAGGACATATGAATTTCAGTTATCCTAAAAAGGTTTTGATTGATGATATAGGCCCTGGCTTTAAAAATGTCCTGGCTTTGAAGGACTTGCGTTTAGCTATTGAGCATGGAGAATCTGAAGGGATCGATCTAACTTCAGGGAAAAGTGTTGTGAATGTCTATGAAGAGGCAATGGATACTGAGTACAAAGATTTAGATTGGACTGCTATGTTTAATTTTGTAAAGAAAAGTAATAACCTTGATTAAGATTAAGTCCTTAAGGTCTTATTATCTTGAGTTTCCATTGGTTGATCCTGTCTTAACTTCATTTGGAGTTATGAAGTCAAGACCATGCATAATAATTGAACTAGAGGACTATCATCACAATATTGGGTATGGTGAAATTTGGTGTAATTTTCCGAGTGATGGTGCTTCTTATAGATTCGATCTCCTTAACAATGTTTATCATTCTAATATTGTGGGTTGTGAGTTTTCCAATCCAGACAATTTCATAGAAAGAATTACTGAAAAATTTAAAACTCTTTTTGTGCAGTCTGGCGATATGGGCTCATTCTATAATATTAATTCAGGACTTGATTGCGCCATCTGGGATCTGTTTGCTAAGAATCAAAAATTACCCCTTAATAAATTATTAAATCCTGATTCAAAGAATGATATTTCTGTTTATGCCAGCGGGATAAATCCAAGTCAATCTCATGAGCAAATAGCAGTTGCAAAATCAATGGGAATAAAAGCATTTAAAGTAAAAATAGGCTTTAATCACTCACTAGATATTGATTTATTAGAGTCTTTAGATAATTATTTTACTAATGATGAAATGATGATGCTTGACGTAAACCAAGGATGGAATTTTCAAGAAGCTGCAAAGTATTTAAAAATATTGGAGGATTATAATTTTTCTTGGATTGAAGAGCCTATTTCTGCACTATCTAGCCAAGCTGAAATTAAAAATATTATTAAGTCAACTAGTTGTGATTTAGCATTTGGTGAGAACATTACTAGCTTTGATGAATTTATTTCTCTTAGTCAGAATAATAAATCTAAATATATTCAACCTGATCTTACTAAATATGGTGGAATTTCTTTAATTAATAATTTATCAAAAAAAATTCAGAATAATAAGATATGGCTTCATTTTTTAGGTGGTAGTGTTGGATTATTAACATCTGCCCACATTATGGCTGCCATTAACCCTTCTGCTTATTTAGAGACTGATATTAATATAAATCCACTCAGAACAAGTGTATTGAAGAATGAACTAAACATTGAGAATGGAAAAATACACATTAATGATGACTATGGAATTGGAGGCCCACTTAATTTTGATACAGTTAATAAGTATCTAGTTTTATCAAATGCTTGAAGTAAAGTTTTTATTTTTATCTTTTTTAAAGTATAAACTCCATCATTTTGATTGATGAATTATTCATAATAGAAATATGTCTGATTACGATTATATAATTGTAGGAGCTGGCTCAGCTGGATGTGTTCTCGCTAATAGATTGAGTCAGGACCTATCTAATAAAGTTCTCCTTATAGAAGCTGGTGGTTCAGATCGTCGTTTCTTCATTCAAATGCCAATTGGATATGGTGTGACATATCACCAAAAAGCTGTCAATTGGATGTATATGACAGAGCCAAGTCCTGATGCTGATAATAAACCAAGTTATTGGCCTAGAGGAAAAGTGATGGGTGGATCGAGCTCAATTAATGCAATGGTTTATGTCAGAGGCAATCACAAAGATTTTGACCAGTGGGCTAATATGGGTAATCCAGGCTGGTCATATAATGATGTTTTACCTTATTTTAAGAAAATGGAATCTTGGCAGAATGGTGCTGATAATTTTAGAGGTGGTGATGGCCCATTAAATGTCTCAGAAGTATCAGATCAGTTGCACCCTTTATGCAAGAATTTTCTTTCTGCAGCAGAAGAAATTGGTATTAATCAAAATAGTGATATGAATGGTGAATATCAAGAAGGAGTTGGAAACTATCAAATAACTACTCATGGGGGTCAGCGCATGTCTTCCTCAAGGGCCTACTTGTGGCCAATAAAGGGTCGAAAAAATCTAACAATTATTAAAAACGCTTTGGCTACAAGGATATTAATAAGAAATAAAAAAGCTTATGGTGTTGAGTATTTGAAGTCAGGTAAGTTGTATCAAAAAATAGCTAGTTGTGAAGTGATATTAAGTGCAGGTTCAATCAATTCTCCTCAACTCCTACAGCTCTCTGGAGTTGGTCCAAAAGCACTTTTAGATAAAGCTAAAGTCCCTGTAATTCATGATAGTCCTGCCGTTGGAGAAAATCTGCAAGATCACCTCGGAGTTAGTTATTTTTATAAAAGTAAGGTACCAACTCTAAATGATGAATTAAGGCCATTTCTAGGAAAGATTTATCAGGGTCTTAGGTATATTTTTACTAGAGCTGGACCACTAAGTTTAAGTGTTAATCAATCAGGTGGATTTATTAAAACCCGTGAAGGTCTGGAAAAGCCAAATATTCAATTATATTTTTCCCCCGTAAGTTATTCTTTAGAATCTCCAGATAAAAGAGCAATGATGAGCCCAGATCCTTTTTCAGCAATGTTATTTGGAATTTCAAATTGCAGTTCTCATTCACGTGGACGAGTTCAAATTAAAAGTAATAACCCATTAGATCATCCAGTCATTGAACCAAACTATCTTTCTAATAAAGAAGACCTCAAGAATTTATTAGAAGGTGTAAAGGTTTTGAGAAAATTAGCCAAAACTAATAGTTTTAGAGAGGTTATTGGAGAGGAGTTTCGTCCTGGTCCACAATGCCAAACTGATGAGCAAATGATTAAACATATCAAGGACACAGTTTGGACTGTTTTTCATCCTTCTAGTACCTGTAAGATGGGACCTAATACAAAAAATAATGTTGTTGATAGTAGTCTTAAAGTTCACGGTATTGAGTGTCTAAGGGTTGCTGATGCTTCGATATTCCCTCAGCTCGTATGTGGTAATATTAACGCAGCAACAATTATGGTTGGTGAAAAGGCTTCGGACTTAATTTTACAAGATAAGGTAAATATTTGAAAAGATGAAGATAATAAGTATAGAGACTTTCACTAATGAGTATGTTGGATTGGTTCGTATCAGGACTGACGAGGGAGATGAAGGCTGGGGTCAAACCTCTACCTATAATTCTGATATTACTGCCCAGGTTGTTCATCGACAGGTTGCTCCTCATATTTTAGGACTAAATGGACTAGATATTGAAGACTTAAATAGAGAGGTTCTAGAAAGAGAACATAAGTTTCCAGGTACATATTTATATAGAGCCCTTTGTGGTCTTGATACGGCTTTATGGGATATTAAGGCTAAGCGTAAAAATAAAAGTGTTTGTCAGTTGCTAGGAGGTGAATCCAATTCTATTCCTGTTTATGCCTCAAGTATGCAGAGAGAGATATCTCCTGAAGCAGAAGCTGAAAGGCTACTTTCACTGAAGGAACAGCATGGTTATTTTGCATTTAAATTCAGAATCGGTAAGGAGTGTGGACATGATGTTGATCAATGGCCTGGGCGAACTGAGGCAATTATTAAAGAGGTTCGTAAGGTTTTAGGTGATCAGGTTTCTTTGTTAGTAGATGCTAATAGCGCATTCACACCATCTAAGGCTATTGAAGTTGGATATATGTTACAAGACTTCGGTGTAAGTCATTTTGAAGAACCTTGCCCTTATTGGAAGCCAGACTGGACAAGAGAGGTTAAAGATGCATTAGATATAGATGTTAGTGGAGGTGAGCAAGATAATGATATGAGAATTTGGAGGCATATGATAGATACTAAAGTGGTAGATATTGTTCAGCCAGATGTTTGTTATATGGGGGGTGTTACCAGAACTCTAAAAGTAGCAAAGATGGCAAATGAGGCAAATTTACCAGTTACTTTACATTCTGCAAATTTATCCTTAGTTACACTTTTTTCTGCTCATATTATGGGCTCTATTGAGAATGCTGGAAAATATTTAGAATACTCAATAGAGGGGCTTGACTACTATCCATGGCAAGATAATTTATTTTCTCCAGGCTTTAAGATTATTGATGGCCATCTTCAAATAGGAAAAAAACCAGGCTGGGGCATTGAGATTAATCCAGAGTGGCTAACTCAGTCTAAGTATAAAGTGAGTTATTCGGGATCTCGTTTTTAGATATTCTAATTCTCTTCATCAATTCAAAGCAAACTGCCTTTTTAATTACATTATAAAATCCTGTATAATTTCTTTTTTTTTAATAAGTTACGGATTTACTAGATGAAGACCATATTAACCTCACTTGAGGGCTTAAAAAGATCCCTTAAAGTGGAATTACCAATAGACACTTTTAACCAAAAAACAGATAAGATTATTGAAAATCTTTCCAAACAAGCTAAAGTCGATGGCTTTAGAAAAGGTAAGGTTCCTTCTTCAATTCTGAGAAAGCGTTTTGGAGCAAGTGCAAGGTCAGATGCTATAAATGAGATAGTTAGTGAAACCCTAGTTGAGGCGCTAACTGATGCTGATATTACTCCAGCTGCCCAACCATCTTTAACAAATATAGATACAGATAATGCAGATAGCTTTATTTATACTATTGAATTTGAAGTCTATCCTGAAATTAAAGTTGGATCATTATCCAGCTTAAGCATGGACCAGGTAAATGCAAAAGTAACTGAGCAAGATGAAGAGCGTGCTTTGCAAGATTTACAAGATAGATCTGCTGAATATAAGAGTGTTAAGAGAAAATCTAAGGATGGAGATCGTCTCCTTATTGATTTTGAAGGATTATTAGATGGTGAATCATTTGAAGGAGGAGCTGCTGAGGGCTTTGAAATTATTTTAGGAAGAGGTACAATGATTGAAGGCTTTGAAAAAGGTCTCATCGATGTCTCTTCAGATAAGAAAGTAGAAATTAATGCAACTTTTCCAGAGGACTATCATGTTGAGAACCTAGCTGGAAGAGAGGCGATATTTAAAGTCAAGGTAAATGAGGTTGGAGAGCCAATTGAAGTTAAACGCGATGATGAGTTTGCAAAAAAATATGGTGAAAAAGATTTTAATTCAATGAAATCTCGTATGAGTAATCAGATGCAAATGGAATTAAGCTCTCGTTTAGTTCAGCAAAATAAAGAAACTGCTTTTTCCGCATTGTTAGCTGCAAATGATTTTGATGTGCCTGAGGCAACTGTAAATGAAGAGGCATTAAAGCTCCAACAAGATATGGAGTCTAGAATGGAGCAACAAGGTATGCCAACTAATTCTAAAAGTAAGCTTCCTACAGAGATGTTTCAAGAGGAGGCCTCGAGAAGAGTTAAGCTTGGATTGCTTATAAATAAAATAGCAACTGATAGCGAAATAAAGCCAGAAAAAGAGCAAGTTGATGCTAAACTTAACGAAATGTCCCTCCAGTATGGTGAAAGTGCACAGCAAATGATCGATTGGTATAACACTGATCCATCTAGAATGGCAAATATTGAGTCTATGGTTGTGGAAGATCTTGTAGCTATACATGTTGCAGGTCAGGCAAAAGTAAAATCCACTGAAAAGACATTTTTAGAAATTATGAATCCACAAAATTAATATGACAATTCAAAACTTAAATCAAATTCCTATGGTGATTGAGAGCTCTGGAAGAGGTGAGAGAGCTTATGATATCTATTCAAGACTTCTTAAAGAGCGAGTTATCTTTATGGTAGGACCAGTAGAAGATTACACCGCAAATGTAGTAGTTGCTCAGCTTCTTTTTTTAGAGTCTGAGAATCCTGATAAAGATATTCATTTATATATTAATTCCCCTGGTGGTTCTGTTACAGCAGGCCTTGCAATTTATGACACAATGCAATTTATTAAGCCAGATATTTCAACACTATGTATCGGACAAGCAGCAAGTATGGGTGCCCTTTTATTAACTGCTGGAGCAAAGGGTAAGCGTTTTGCACTTCCGCATGCTCGATGCATGATTCACCAGCCTTTAGGTGGTTTTTCAGGCCAAGCAAGTGATATCGATATTCATGCTCAAGAGATCCTAAAAGTTAGAGACAACTTGAATACAATCCTAAAGAATCATACTGGACAAAGCTTGAAAAATATTCAAAAGGATACTGATAGAGATAATTTCATGTCAGCGAGTGAATCTGCTAAATATGGACTCATTGATAAGGTAATAAATAAACGATAATATTCAATTGACCTATGGCTCAAAATACTGAAGATCTTAGTTGTTCTTTTTGCTCAAAAAATAAAGATGAGGTTGGTCGCCTTATTGCCGGGCCTGGCGTTTATATCTGTGATGAATGCATAGAGTCATGCTATAGCTTAATTCAGGAGCAATCAGCTAAAGATAAAAAAGAACAGCATCAAGATTGGAATTACACACCAAAGCAATTATTTAATTTTTTAAATGAGTATGTTATTGGACAGTCTCATGCAAAAAAAGTTCTTTCTGTTGCAGTTTATAATCATTACAAGCGATTAAAGTCAAATTATGTCTCTAATAAGGTCGAGTTAGATAAGTCAAATATTTTACTAATTGGACCAACTGGAAGTGGAAAAACTCTTCTTGCTCAAACTTTAGCTAGATTTTTAGATGTTCCATTTGCAGTTGCTGATGCAACGACGCTTACTGAAGCTGGATATGTTGGTGATGATGTAGAAAATGTCATCAAAAGTCTTTTAGCAAAATGTGATTTTGATCCTGAAAGGGCAGAGCAAGGAATTATCTTTATTGATGAGATCGATAAAATTTCTCGTCGTTCTGATTCACCTTCAATAACTAGAGATGTTTCTGGAGAGGGCGTGCAGCAAGCAATGCTCAAATTAATTGAAGGAACAATTGCTTCAGTTCCTCCTCAGGGTGGAAGAAAACATCCTAATCAAGAGACAATTGATGTTGATACTTCTAAAATTTTATTTATATGTGGTGGTGCTTTTGATGGCCTTGGAAAAGTTATAGATAGGCGGGTTGAAAAAGCTTCTGGAATTGGTTTTTCTGCAAATGTAAAAGATGAAAATGATGAAAAAACATTGACTGAACTTTATAAGTTTCTTGAGCCGGATGATCTGATTAAGTTTGGATTAATTCCTGAGCTAGTTGGTCGTTTAGCAGTCCATACTTCTTTAGATGAATTGGATGAAGATGCTTTGGTTGAAATTCTTACTAAACCAAAAAATTCTGTCGTCAAACAGTTCCAACAATTCTTTGCAATTGAAGGAGTAAAACTAACAATTAGAAAAAATGCACTTATTTCAATTGCCAAACTAGCTATTAAAAGGAAAACAGGTGCAAGAGGTTTAAGGGCTATCCTAGAGGACCTTTTGCTAGATACAATGTATGAAATTCCATCCTCATCAAGTGTTAAAGAGGTTATTATTGATAAAGCAGTTGTAGAAACTGAAAAACAGCCTATCGTTCTTCACGTATCAGATAAAAAGATAAACAATATTCGAAAAGCAAGTTGATTATTTTAACTTTAATATGCTAAAGTCTAATTAATGTCTTCAGACTTGTTTGATCGTCAAAAAGATGCCGTTGGTAAGGGTGAAAGAACCATATTGGTTTACATTGAACTTACTACAGGTAAACAAATACCTAATAGTTTAGATGAGTTTAAGCAATTAGCAGAATCCTCTGGATTAGATATCATAGATACAGTCCAAGTTAAATTAAGCTTCACTAAAGCCCAATTTTTTATTGGCACAGGAAAAGTTGATGAATTAGCATTAATTGTAGATGATAAGAAAATTGATTTAGTTGTATTTTCTCTTGCATTATCACCTTCACAAGAGCGCAACTTAGAAAAAGTCTTAAAATGTCAGGTGCTTGACCGAACAGGCTTAATATTAGATATCTTTGCATTAAGGGCTAGTTCATTTGAGGGTAAATTGCAAGTTGAATTGGCTCAATTAAGGCATCTTTCTACAAGATTAGTAAGAGGTTGGACACACCTAGAAAGACAAAAGGGTGGAATTGGGCTTCGTGGCCCTGGTGAAACTCAGCTTGAAACTGATAAGCGCTTAATTTCAATTCGTATAAAAAATATTAACAAGCGTCTGCATAAGGTTCATAAGCAGCACGATTTAGGTCGTAAAGCACGAATTAAAAATGAACTGCCAATGATATCACTTGCTGGTTATACCAATGCTGGAAAATCAACCCTTTTTAATCGCCTGACTAAATCAGAAGTATATGCAGATGATAAATTATTTGCAACTCTTGATTCAACTATTCGAAGAGTTATTCTTCCAGCAGCTGGAGAAGCTGTCATTGCTGATACTGTAGGGTTTATCCAGGATTTACCTCATGAACTTGTAGAGGCTTTTAAATCTACTTTAGAGGAAACACGTCAAGCTAATGTCCTTCTTCATGTTGTTGATGCATCCGATATCAACAATAGAGACAAGATCGATCAAGTACAAGAAATTATTGAGCAAATTGAGGCGCAAGATATTCCAAGTATTATTGTGATGAATAAGATAGATGAGATTAGTGGTTTTTCTCCAAGATTAGACATAGATGATCAGGGAAATATTTATAGGGTATGGCTTTCTGCTAATACGGGAGAGGGGATTGATTTACTTTATAAAGCTTTATCTCAAAGTTTAAGCGGGATGATGACTTTTGCTAGAATAAAGCTTGATGTGCAGTCAGCATATATAAGAAGTGAAATCCATAAAGTTGGTTTTATTCAAAAAGAAATAATGAATGAATTTGGCCAATGGCTACTTGAAATTAATGTAACTAGTCACTATCTAGAAAGATTACTAGATAAGCAAGGTGTTTCATTATTATGGGAACAGAAATCACAACAGAGTCAAATGGTATAGAAAAACAATCGGTACCCCTTCTACCTCTTCGAGATGTAGTAGTATTTCCGCATACTGTAATGCCCCTTTTCATTGGAAGGAAATCTTCTGTAAATGCCATCACTCAGGCTATGGAAGCAGATAAAAATGTTTTTTTAGTTACTCAGAAAGATGAGGCTATTGAAGAACCAAATAATGATGAGCTTCACAAAGTTGGTACTCTAGCAACCATTCTTCAATTACTTAAACTTCCAGATGGAACTATTAAGGTTTTAGTTGAAGGTGTTAAAAGATCAAAGATTGAAGAATTTGTTGACCTAGGTGAGCATACCGAAGTAATTTTAAGTGAGTGCACTCTAAATTTTGATGATGACACCGAAATCAAAGCCATGATGCGCTTAGCCTTGGAAAATTTTGAGAAATATATAAAGCTAAGTAAAAAAATTCCTGAAGAAGTTTACAAAGTCCTTAAAGAAATAACAGATGTTGAACGTTTTAGTGATGTCATTATTGCAAATCTTAGTCTTAAGGTAGAAGAGAAGCAGTTATTACTTGAGAGCGAACAAGCAAGGGATAGATTAGAAAAAATACTTTCAATACTTGAAGGTGAGCTTGACGTACTAGGTGCAGAACAAAAAATACAGAATCGTGTTCGTAAGCAAATGGAATCAAATCAGCGCGACTACTATTTGAATGAGCAAATGAAGTCTATTCAAAAAGAGTTAGGTACTCTTGATGATGAGAATGAGATTGAAGATTTACAGTCAAGTATCAATAAGGCAAAAATGCCTAAAGAGGCTAAGAAAAAAGCACAAAGTGAGTTGAATAAACTACAGAGAATGTCCTCCCAATCATCAGATGCATCTATTATAAGAACTTATATTGAAAATTTATGTTCTGTACCTTGGAGTAAAAAAACAAAAACAAATCAAGATTTACTCAAAGCAAAAAAAATACTTGATGAAGATCACTATGGGTTGGATAAGGTTAAGGAAAGAATTATGGAGCACTTGGCAGTGCAAAGTCGAGTTACTCATAATAAGGCAAATATTCTATGTTTAGTTGGACCACCTGGAGTTGGTAAAACCTCTCTTGGTGAATCAATTGCAAAATCAGTCAATCGTAAATATGTTCGTATGGCTCTTGGTGGTGTAAGAGATGAGGCAGAAATTAGGGGACATAGGAGAACATATATAGGGGCTATGCCAGGATCAATCGTTCAAAAAATGCAAAAAGTAAATGTTAAAAATCCATTATTTCTTCTTGATGAGATTGATAAGATGGCTTCAGACTTTAGGGGAGACCCAGGTTCTGCTATGTTGGAAGTTCTGGATCCAGAGCAAAATCATACATTTAATGATCACTATTTAGAAGTTGATTATGATCTTTCACAAGTTATGTTTGTTGCAACTGCAAACTCATTAAACCTTCCTGAGGCATTAATTGATAGAATGGAAATCATTCAAATCTCTGGATACACCGAGGATGAGAAGCTTGAAATTGCAAAACGGCACTTAATTTCAAAACAAATGAAAAATAATGGTGTTAAGGATTCTGAGATTGTTTTCAAGGACTCTGCAATAATGGATATTATTCGCTACTACACACGTGAGGCAGGCGTTCGAAGCCTTGATCGTGAAATAGGAAGTATATGTAGAAAAGTTGTAAAAGATGTAACACTTAAGAAGCGTAAAGCAAGGGCAATTATTAATTCAAAGAGCCTACCAAAATTTTTGGGAATGAAGAAATTTCGCTTTGGTCTTGCTGAAGAACATAATCAAATTGGTGAAGTTACCGGATTGGCATGGACTTCAGTTGGTGGTGATCTTCTTACAATTGAAGCCTCTTCATATAAGGGTAAAGGTAAGCTTAATTATACGGGCCAACTTGGTGATGTTATGAAAGAGTCTATCCAAGCCGCAATGTCAGTAACTCGGCTTCGAGCAGAATCTTTGGGATTATCAAATGATTTCCATGAAAAGCTTGATATTCATATCCATGTTCCTGATGGCTCAACTCCAAAGGATGGCCCTAGCGCAGGAGCAGCAATGTGTACCGCTCTAGTTTCAGTTTTAACAGGCCGTAAAGTTAAAGCTGCTGTTGCGATGACTGGCGAGATAACTCTTAGAGGTGAAATCACGCCTATTGGAGGTCTCAAAGAAAAACTACTAGCTGCTATGCGAGGAGGGATAAAAACAGTTATTATTCCTGAAGATAATGAAAGAGAGCTTTCAGAAGTACCTGAAAAAATTAAAAGTAAACTCGAAATTATAAAGGTTAAGTGGATTGATCAGGTTTTAGATATTGCTCTTGAGAAAGAGTAAATTATTTTCTATTTAGTTTTTTTTGAAATTTTTGCATAATAGAAGCCATCATAATTATGCTCTGGTAGTTGCTGCTTTCCAATAGTGCCCTCACCCCATGAAATTTGAATCTCTTGATTTTTCGCATTATTAAATCTTTTAAGGAAGTTAATAATTTGGTTTTCATTTTCATCTTTTAAGATTGAACAAGTTGCATATACCATAATCCCACCAGGCTTCAATAGAGCCCAAAGATTATCTAGAATTCTGGCTTGAATTTTAGTAATCTGATTAATATCCTTGCCTTTTCTTAGTAACTTTATATCTGGATGTCTTCGAATAACCCCAGTGCTTGAGCAGGGAGCATCAATTAGAATCTTATCAAAAAGTTTTTTGTCCCACCAGTCACTTTTAGAGGCATCTCCTAGAATAACTTTTACGTTTTCTACATTAAGTCGATTAATATTTTCATGAACCTTTGTTATTCGATCTTCATCATTATCTAATGCGATAACATTTGCCTCTGAACAAAGCTCGGCAATGTGAGTTGTCTTCCCCCCAGGAGCGCAACAAGCATCAAGGATATAATCTCCCTTTTGTGGAGAGATTAGTTGGGCTGATAATTGTGCGGAGATATCTTGAACATAACATGAGCCCTTCTCAAAGTCTGGCAATTTATAGACATTGACTGCTTCAGAAAGGATGAGTGCTTGAGGTGCAATATCAGAAATCGTACTTAAAATATTTTTTTCTTCAAGTTTCTTTTGAAATTTTTTTCTGTCAATTGATGGATGAATCCTTATCGACATAGGAGCTTTTTTATTATTTTCTATTAAAATATTTTGGTAATTATCTGGATAATCTTTTTTTAATTTTTTTAAAAACCAACTTGGGTGAGAATAATGAGTTGACTCAAGTATTACTTTTTGATCACGATCTATACCTCTAAGTATTGCATTAATAAATCCTTTGGCCCATGGCTTACCAATTATCTTTGCAACCTCAACAGTTTCATTTATAGCTGCATGTCTAGAAATATCTGTATAGATGATCTGATAAGCTCCTAAAACTAATAAACAATGCAGATCAAGGTTTTCCTTATCTAGTGGTTTTTTAATTCGAGGTGTAATAATATCATTAAGGTGATGATAAAAACGAATTGATCCAAACACTAAAGATTTTGCAAATGCTAAGTCAGCTTCTGCATTTGAAAAAAGAGATTCTGATAAGGATTTCTTCTCTAAAGCTATTAAACAAATAGCTTTATGTGCAAGAACCCTAGCACTTTGTTTATTGAGCAATGGTTTTTAAATAGCTATTTAAAAGTTCATTAGGCTCAAGATAGCCTGGAACATTTAAGCCATTTTCAAAAAATATGGAGGGGGTTCCATTGACGCCTAATTGTTTTGAGATTGCAAGTTGCTTTTCAACTGGATTAATACAATTTGGACTATCTGGCAAATATCGCTCAGTTTTATAATTATGAATTGCAATAGCTTTATCTTCTGCACACCATATTTTTTCCATAGCACTTTGAGCATTAGGATGAAGTTCTTCTAGTGGGGAGGCTAAGTATTTAACTGTAATACCCAAAGAATTCATTCCCTGCATATTTGCATGAAGTTTTGCGCAATAGGGGCAATCAACATCGGTAAAAACATGGACAATATATTTTTCATTTTCAGCTTTAAATATAATTTTCTCGTCCTCACTAATACTATCTAATATTTTTTTACGCTCCGAATTAATAGGTGTTGTTGAAATATTAGCCATTAACTCTAAATCAGTTACTGCTCCCTGAATTACATACCTACCATCGAATGAAACGTACAAAATATCAATTTGAGGGTCAGTAATTACAATCTGGTAGAAGCCATTTAACTCTGATAAGCTGATACTTTCAGAACTTAAGTTAGGGAAGAATGGCTTTAATTTATCAATAACAATATCAACATTAGCAAAAGTGGAATTAGCAAAAATTAATAATATTAATAAAAGTAATCTATTCATAGTGAAAAATTGATCATTAAAGAAGTAAATTTTACAGTTATTTGGTAGAATACCGAGATTATAATTTTGTGAGAAATGTCATGGATTTTTTTGTTACTCATCAGACAGCAGATCATTACAGTGGAGACTGTGCAGTTGCTTTTGCTTTTAAAGATACAATTAATGAAAATAGAATTCTTCAAAGCTTGATTGAGCTTAATCGGTTTGAAGCTAGTGAGGGTGACACTCTAATGCTTAGCCAGGTTGATGGCTATAAGACAAAGCGAGTCTTAGTAATGGGTTTGGGGGAAGCTCCACTCTCAAATAAAGGATTTTTAAAAGCGCTTAAATTACTGAGTTCAGTAATGGAGAGTGCTAAGGTCAAAAATGTTGTAATTCCTGATATTAATGTTGATGGCTATGATGATTCATGGATTCAATCGACAATAGCTCGTGAATTAAAAAATGCAAGCTATAAAATCGATAAGGTTGGTATAAAAAAAGAAAAAAATACAACTTTCCTTGAAGCTGTAAATATTTTTTCTAAAGATAATGGCATAAATGATATTAATAAAGGAGTTGCTACGGCTAACGGTATGGCGCTGGCAAGAGAGTTAGGTGATTTACCACCTAACATATGTACGCCAACTTACATAGCTGAAAGAGCTCAATTATTAGCATCAAAATATAACCTGAAGTGTGAGATTTTAGAGGAATCAGATATGAAAACCTTGGGGATGAATTCATTACTTTCGGTTTCTCTAGGATCAGCACAACCTGCAAAACTTATTAGTTTGAATTACTCTAATGGTGGAAAAGAAGATCCAATTGTATTAGTTGGAAAAGGGGTAACTTTTGATAGTGGAGGTATTTCTTTAAAGCCAGGCTCTGGAATGGATGAGATGAAGTATGATATGTGTGGCGCTGCTTCGGTACTAGGAACCATGAGTGCTGTAGCAGAAATGGGCCTTAAAGTTAATTTAACTGTGGTAGTTCCAACAGTTGAAAATATGCCAGCTCATAATGCTTCCAGACCAGGTGATGTAGTGAAAAGTATGTCTGGTCAAACTATAGAAATTCTAAATACAGATGCTGAAGGTCGATTGATTCTTTGTGATGCCCTTACTTACTGTGAAAAATTTAATCCTAAGGTTGTTATTGATGTTGCAACACTTACTGGTGCAGTTATTGTTGCACTAGGTAAGCATCACTCTGGTGTCATGTCAAATGACCAAAATCTAGCTGATAGTCTCAAAAATTCAGGTATGTCAGCAATGGATACAGTTTGGCAGCTTCCTCTTGATGATGAGTATGATGAGTTACTGAAGTCAAATTTTGCAGATATGGCAAATATTGGTGGAAGAGAGGCAGGTACTGTAACTGCGGCATGTTTTTTAGCACGTTATACTAAGAATTATTCTTGGGCTCATATCGATATTGCTGGAACTGCATGGCTTGGAGGTGCTAAAAAAGGTGCTACAGGTAGGCCTGTGCCACTTCTAACTCAATATGTTTTGGATCAAATTAAGAGCTAGCTCAATCATTTTTTTAAACTCTTAGTAAGATTTTTAGTAAGTTATTATTAATGATTCACACTGACCTTTTTTTAGAAATTAAGAAAAAACCTATGAAATGAATCCAGTTATTTTAATTGATGGTGAAGAGCAATCAAAGATTAGTATCTTTAACCGAAACGTGCAATATGGTGATGGGTTGTTTGAAACTTGTATTTCTAAAAAAAATAAAATTCTTTTTTGGCAAAGACATTTAGATCGTCTTAACCTTGGCTGTGAAAGATTAGATATTAAGAAAGTCCAAGAATTAGCTTGGAAAAGTGATCTTAAAAAAGCGTTTGCTTTATCTTCAGTAGATGACTGTATTGTTAAAATTATTCTTTCACGTGGAGATTCTTTACGAGGTTATGGTTATAAGAAAGATATAACACCAGTTCGTATTGTGATTATTTCAGAAAAGAAGAAATCAGTAGATCATGATTTATTTAGTCTAGAGTTTTCTGATAGTGGTTTCTACTCAAATCCAAACTTAGCAGGAATAAAACATTGTAATAGACTTGAACAAATTTTAGCTCGATCTAATTTATTAAGTGATGAGGCTATTATGCAAGATGAAAATGGAAATGTTATCTCGGTCTCTCAAGGCAACATATACTTAATTTGTGATGGCAAGTTACTTACTCCTAAATTGGACCGATGTGGAGTAGAGGGGAGTCGAAGGTCTCTTATTATGGATTTAGCAAGATCTTTAGGAATCGATACAGAAGAATGCTTGGTTTCTAGTGATAAATTAAGACAAGCTGACGAAGTATTTATCTCAAATAGTGTAATTGGTATTCAATCTGTAAGCTCTATTGAGGAATGTAGTTTTGGCAATAACCCCTTAACTGCAATAATTAAATCTTCATATGAAGCTAAGATAAACGAGAGTAATTCCTGGACATGCTTGTAGGAGATAAGAGTAAAAAATATTCAAGATTATTGGTTGTAGCAATTTTCTTAATAGTTTCTTCTTGGGTTTTAACTTCAAAAGATATGACAACGAAAAATGAATCAATCTTTCAAGTTAAAAATGGCTCTTCTATGGGGAATGTTGCTGATGAGCTAAGTGAGAAAAATCTAATTAAATCTCAGCTATATTTCATTTCACTTAGTAAATTAATTGGAGCTAATCAAAAATTAAAGTCCGGCTATTATCTAGTTACTCCAAAGATGAGTATCTTAACTTTTTTAAAAAATATTTCAAATGGCACTGTTTTATCGACCAAAATAACTTTAATCGAAGGAAAAACTATTGAGTATTATTTCGATCAACTTGACTCTGACCCAACTTTAGAATCGAGTGGCTCTCTTGATGAGATTATGCTGTCAATTGGAATTAAAAAGCCCTATGATGGATGGTTTTTCCCTGAAACATACCAATTTAATTATGGCGATAGTGTTGAAAATGTATTAAAAAGAGCACACATAGAAATGCAAAAAAACCTAAATGAATTATGGATAAAAAGGGATAAAAGTATTCCACTTAAGTCACCATATGAGGCAATTATTTTAGCATCATTAATAGAAAATGAAACCGCACTGGATAATGAAAAAACACTAATTTCTGGTGTATTTATTCGAAGATTAAATTCTGGAATGAGATTGCAAACTGATCCGACAGTTATTTATGCTTTGGGTGATAGTTACATGCCTCCTCTTAAGAAAAGTGATTTAAAAATTGATAGTTTGTACAATACATATCGAAATAAAGGTCTTCCACCAGGTGCGATTTCATCTGTTGGCTACAAATCTTTATTTGCTGCTCTTCATCCTGATAACGGTAAAGCACTATATTTTGTCTCGAAGAAGGATGGTAGTCATGCGTTTGCACCTAACTATAAAGAACATAAAGAAAATATCAAGAAGTACTTAAATCAGAACTAGTCTAAAATTACAAACTATGAATAAAGGAAAATTTATTACAATTGATGGTGTTGAAGGTGCTGGTAAAAGTACCCAAATTGAGCTTATTTGTAGCTATTTGCATCGAAAAGGTATTGAAGTTGTTAGAACTAGAGAGCCTGGAGGTACTGATATAGGAGAAAAAATTCGTTCTGTATTGCTTGATGTAGATAATAAAGAAATGCATAGTGATACTGAGCTTCTATTAATGTTTAGTTCTCGTAATGAGTTAATTCAAAATAAAATTATTCCTGCTTTGAATGATGGTAAATGGGTTGTGAGTGACCGTTTTACAGATGCTTCATTTGCTTATCAAGGTGGTGGCAGAATGCTAAGTTTAGATCGGATTGCTAAGCTAGAAAATTGGGTTCTGGGTTCTTTTAAACCAGATCTAACGTTTTTGCTTGATATTAGTGTTGAGATTGGTATGACTAGAGTTGAGGCTAGGAATGCAAAAGATCGAATAGAGCAGGAAGAAAGGGCTTTTTTTGAAAGGGTTAGATCAGTCTTTATTGAAAGGTCAAAAATTTATCCAGATAGAATTAAATTAATCAATGCTGAAAGATCTGTTGATGAAATCCAAACTCAAATTCAATCAATAATAGAGTTGCTATGATATTGCCTTGGCATAAGAGTGCTTTCTCAAAGCTTAAAAAAATGATTGATTTAAATCATGTTCCTCATGCCTTACTTATTACTGGCGTTGAAAAGATTGGTAAGTTTGCTTTGATGCAAGAGCTTGTAAAAATACTTCTTTGTGAGAACCAATCTTGTGGAGAATGTGAACTTTGCTTATCTTTAAAGAAGGATAATCCGAAAGAAGACCTTGGCTATAGCGCATTAATTCGAAGATCTCATTATCCTAATCTAATTTATTGTCGAACTGAGATTAATGATTCTGGCTCAATGTCTAAAGAAATCCGAATTGATCAAGTGCGAACATTTTGTGAAATTTTAGGAAAGACTGCCGACGCACTTCAAATTGGAGTAATTTTTTATGCTGATCAAATGAATGCCAATGCGGCCAATAGCCTCTTAAAAACTCTAGAAGAGCCAAGAAAAAATACTCTTATTGTTTTGCTTGCTCATAATATCAATTCTCTTCCAGCAACTATTCTATCTCGATGTCAGTCTATTCATATTAATCCAACTTACGAAAAAGAAAGTGCGGTTTGGCTTTCAAATCATATTGATGAGAATGTGAGTGCTGATTATGATGCAATGCAGCTTTTGGAAGGTGCTCATGGTGTTCCTCAAAAGGTAATTGAAGAGTTAAAGGGTGATTACTTTTTTCAGTATCAAGGTTGGCAGAACCTCTTACTCGAAATTGCCAATCATCCTACAAAAGCCATTGAAACTGAAATATTTGATGGAAATGAGGTTCAAGTATTAAGTTGTTTGCAAAATTTAATTACAGAGGGTATAAAGCTAAAAGTTGTAAAACATGATGGTGGAAATATAGAGCTTAATAGGGTAATAGAGAAAGCGCCAAGTGATTACCTATTTAAATTATTAGATGACACTAGCCGTGCAATTTCATTGTCACAAACTACTGTAAATATGAAATTATTATTGGATAATATACTTATTGTTTGGTCACATATTACTCACTTAAAAAAATACCCAACTATTACTAATATTCAGGAGATTTAATGAATCGTTCGACAACTTTATTCAATGAAGCTAAAGATTTTATACCTGGAGGGGTTAACTCACCAGTTAGAGCGTTTAATGGAGTAGGAGGTGATCCTATTTTTTTTGACCGTGGAGAAGGCGCCTATCTTTATGATGTGGATGGTAACAAATATATTGATTATGTGGGCTCATGGGGACCAATGATTTTGGGTCATGCAAATCCTATCATTATTGATGCTGTAAAAGCTGTATTAGACAAAGGTCTTGGTTTTGGAGCACCTACGGAAATTGAAACCTCACTTGCAAAAAAAGTTTGTCAGATTGTTCCTTCAATAGAGCTTGTGAGAATGGTAAGTTCGGGCACAGAGGCAACAATGAGTGCTATTCGTCTAGCTAGGGGTTTTACTGGGCGTGATAAAATTTTAAAGTTTGAGGGTTGTTATCATGGACATTCTGATTCATTATTAGTTAAAGCTGGTTCAGGAGCACTAACTTTAGGTGTTCCAACTTCTCCTGGTGTGCCTAGTGATTTAGCAAAGCATACTTTGACACTTGAATACAATAATTTAGAAGTTGTTGAAGATCTATTCTTAGAGATGGGAGAAGAAATTGGATGTATTATTGTTGAGCCAATTGCTGGAAATATGAATTGTATACCCCCTAAAGAGGGATTTCTTGAAGGTCTAAGAAAGATATGTGATAAGTATGAAACTGTTCTAATTTTTGATGAGGTAATGACAGGTTTTCGGGTTGCCTTAGGAGGAGCTCAGGAAGTTTATAATGTTACACCTGATCTTACTGCTTTAGGTAAGGTGATTGGTGGAGGCCTTCCAGTTGCAGCTTTTGGAGGTAGGCGAGATATTATGAATCAAATTGCTCCCATCGGGCCTATTTATCAAGCTGGGACACTGTCAGGAAATCCTCTTTCTATGGCTTCTGGCTTGGCAATGTTAACTGCCTTAGAAGAAGATAAGTCATTTTATAAAAACTTAGGAAGAAGAGCAGAATACCTAGTTCAAGGGATAATTTCTGAAGCAAAAGCTAGAGATATTCAGATGACAAGTAACTGCGTTGGTGGAATGTTTGGTATGTTTTTTAGCAATGAAGAAAAGGTTACAAATTTCTCACAAGCTTCTAGCTGTAATATTGAATTATTTAAGAAATTTTTCCAGGAAATGATAAAGCAAGGAGTGTACTTGGCACCTTCTGCATATGAAGCTGGATTCCTTTCTAACGCCCATACTGATGAAGATTTAGATAAGACTATTAGCGCTGCTTCAGCTGCGTTTGCGGTGATATGAGCCTAGTAACTGTTGGCGCTGAATTATTAGCAGCAAAAGAGCGTCTATCACCCTATAAAAATAATATTACAGTATTTGGTTCAGCAAGAATTAAGTCATCAGACCCCCTATATCAAGATGCTTATGAGCTTGGAAAGGCGTTATCAGACGGTGGTTATAACATTTTTACTGGTGGTGGTCCAGGCATTATGAGTGCTGCAAATAAGGGAGCTTATGAGGGTAAGTCAAAAAGTATAGGACTTAATATTAAGCTACCTCAAGAGCAAGATAGTAATCCATATCTTGATGAAAAGTTTACTTTTGGCTACTTTTTTTCAAGAAAGGTTATGCTTGTTAAGTACTCTAGTGCATGCATTTACTTTCCAGGTGGCTATGGAACTGCTGACGAGCTGATGGAGGTTTTAACTCTGATGCAAACAAATAAAATGGATCAGGTTCCAATAATATTATATGACTCTGGTTTTTGGGAGCCTCTATTATTATGGATTAAGCAAGCTGTTGAAAAATCTTACATTAATCAGAAACATTTTGAACTAATAACAATAGTTGACTCTATAGAAGAAATTGTAAATGTTGTGGAAAAAGAAATATGTCTTTAGCAATTTTTGATTTAGACAATACCTTGATTGGTGGTGATAGTGATCACTTATGGGGTGAGTTTTTATGTGATGAAGGAATTATTTTTGATCGACAAGCATTTGAAAAAAAGAATGATTATTTCTACAGACAATATGAATTAGGATCATTGGATATATATGCCTGGGCTGAGTTTAGTTTTGAGATACTGGCAAAATATTCCATTAAAGAATTAGAGCATCTTCATCACAAATTTATGCAATTAAAAATTGAGCCAATTATTTTAGATAAGGCTCAAAACTGTATAAATAATCATAAAGAAAATGGTGATACCGTGCTTGTAATTACAGCTTCAAACACTTTTGTTACTGAACCTATTGTTAAGCGCTATGGTATAGATCATTTATTAGCAACTCAGCCAGAGATGATATCAGGGAGGTACTCTGGAAAGATTTTAGGGATCCCTTGTTTTCAGTCAGGAAAGATTGATAATCTGATGCCTTGGATGAGACAAAATGATGAAACTTTAGAGGGTTCTTTTTTTTACTCTGATTCTCATAATGATATCCCACTGCTTGAGTTAGTTGATAATGCTGTTGCTGTAAATGCTGATGAAATATTGACTTCAAAGGCAAAAAAGCATGGATGGCAGTTAGTTGATTGGCGATAAATTTATATAAATTAAGCTTTGTTAGATTTTTTCGCAAAATTAAGATAAGTCTATAAATAATTAAGTCTATTTCATTGATAAAATACCTTTGAAAGTCTGCAGATATTAGTTTTTTTCAATATTAAAGATTATCTTATTACCTTCATCTCTCTGAGAAATTAACTTATGTCCTAATTGATTACAGAAAGCAGCAAAATCTTTTTTTGAGCCCTTATCTGTACAAATAACTTCAATTATTTCTTTTGAATCCATTGTTGAAAGCGCTTGCTTTGTTTTTAAAATAGGCATTGGACAGTCATAACCACTCATGTCTAAAGTTTTATTTGGCATCAACTCTTCTCAAAAGATATCTATAGTTATTTTAATTAACTGTAACTTTTATTTCAGTATATTTGTGTTAATTAAAACGCCTATAGCCATTGAAATCAAGAAAATAATTACTATAGGATCAAAAACTGCTAATGCAGAAATTGCGGGTCCAGGGCATAGACCAACAAGACCCCAGCCTACTCCAAATAGGCTTGCACCTATGACTAGTTTTTTATCCATTTGTTGTTTAATAGGTAGTTCAACTCTATTTCCAAGCGCCGAAACTTCTTTATTCTTAAGTAAGAAAAAGAATGGTGTAAAAGCTAGTATTGCCCCTCCCATTACGAATACTAAGGAGGCATCCCAGTTATGAGTAATGCTTAAAAAACCTATAACTTTTTCTGGATTTGTCATCCCAGAAATTACAAGACCTATTCCAAAGATAATTCCACTTACAAGTGAGATAAATTTATCATTCATAAATGAATTCCATATTGTTGAAGTATTGTTACAGTAAGCATGCCAGCAGCTACAAAAATTACAGTTGCTAACATCGAATTTAAAGATAATCGTCCAATTCCACATATTCCATGACCAGATGTGCACCCTTTGCTAAGTCTTGTTCCAAGACCAACAAGAAGACCACCAGAAATAATTAAGCCATAAGAATGAGTTATGGTGAAAGCAATATCTTCACTAGGTAATATGATATTGTAGTAAATTAGTGGACCAATTACTAAGCCCAATAAGAAATATACGTTTGATGTTCTGTTGTTAGATTTGGTAATTGCATTCTCAAAAATACCACTTATTCCAGCAAGCCTCCCAGTAGTATAGAAATAAAATACAACTGATAAGCCAATAATTATTCCACCAATAAGGGCGCTAATAGGTGTGAAGTTATGCATTATGATACCTACCCAAGATTATTAATTATGTTTCAAATAGAACCTAATAATAACAGAATTATTAGTTTTAAAGAAATAAACGTATGTTGAGATAATCAGAAAACTTAGAATAATAAGATCTTCTCAATTTTTGTCACGAGACAAAATATTAACACCATTTGGAGAGCCTATCAGAAGAATATCAGCGCCTCGATTTGCAAATAATCCATTAGTGACTACTCCAACAATATTGTTAAGATAATTCTCAAGATTTTGTGGATCAATAATTTCAAGTTCGTGTATGTCAAGAATAAGGTTTCCATTATCTGTGGTGAAATCTTCCCTTAGAATTGGGCTTCCTCCAATTGATTCAATAATTTGACGTTTTACATAATTAGCTGACATTGGAATAACCTCAATTGGTAAAGGAAATTTTCCTAGGGATTCGACAAGTTTAGATTCGTCAGCAATGCATACGAATTGATTAGAGACTGCAGCAACAATCTTCTCTCGGGTCAATGCACCCCCTCCACCCTTAATGAGATTGAGATTATGATCTGATTCATCTGCGCCATCAATATAAACTGAAATCTCATCAACATCATTAAGGTTGACAACTCGTATACCATTTTTTTTAAGTCTATTTGCAGTATCAATAGAGCTTGCAACTGCACCTTTAATAGAGTCTTTAATAGTGGCTAAATGATCAATAAAAAAATTTGCTGTAGAGCCTGTTCCAACGCCTATAATGGTTTCGGGAGTAATATACTTAAGTGCGGTTTTTGCAACTTCATTTTTTAATTCATCTTGAGTCATTTGATCTCCATCTTTCAATTCAAAATAATTATACACGATGAAAAAAATAATCCTTGCAACTGGCAACCAAGGTAAGGTGCGAGAGTTAAATGCAATGCTAAAAAGTCATTACATTATTGTCTCGCAAAAAGATTTACAAGTGGAGGAGGTTCCTGAAACAGGAAGCTCTTTTATCGAAAACGCTTTAATAAAAGCAAGAAATGCATCATTTCAAACTAATCTCCCAGCATTAGCAGATGATTCTGGTCTGGAAGTAGAGGCACTTGATGGAGATCCAGGCATCTATTCCGCCAGATATGCTGGTGAGGAGGCAACTGATGAAGATAATATTTCAAAGCTTATTTCAAATATGGAGCAACATCAAAATCGATCAGCACGTTTTTGTTGTGCAATGGTTTTTGTTGAAAATGCAGAAGATACTAAACCCATAATTATTGAAAAATACTGGAATGGTGAGATATTACGAGAAGCAATAGGAAATAATGGTTTTGGTTATGATTCTATTTTTTATTTACCAGACTTGCAATGTTCATCAGCTCAGCTAGATCCTGTAAAGAAAAATCTCTTATCGCATCGAGGTCAGGCACTTAATGAACTTTTAAGACATCTCATATCAGCATAATAACTTGTTAGAATTACCTCCAATTTCTCTATATATCCACTATCCTTGGTGTGTCAAGAAATGCCCCTATTGTGATTTCAATTCTCATGATGGAGAAATTCAATCTGGTTATATCAAGGCATTATTAAAAGATTTAGATAATGATCTTCAGTACCTTCAAAATCGATATATTCATTCAATCTTTATTGGAGGTGGAACGCCCAGCCTTATGAGTATTAATGATGCTAAAGAATTATTTAATGGGCTTAAGATGAGACTTCCAATATCTAAAGATATTGAAATTACTCTTGAGGTTAATCCTGGAACATTTGAAATAGAAAAATTTGCTAATTTTAGAGAGGTTGGAATAAATCGTCTCTCAATAGGAGTTCAATCTTTTAACAATGATCAATTAAAATTCCTTGGACGAATCCATAGTGGAGAGGAGGCAGTTAATGCAATATATGAGGCGAAAAAAGTAGGCTTTGATAATATAAATATTGATCTTATGTATGGACTTAAAAATCAAAATATCCAAGAATCTAAAGAAGATCTATTAAAAGCAATTAATCTGAGTCCTAGTCATATATCTTTCTATCAGTTAACACTAGAGCCAAATACCTTATTTGCAAAATTTCCACCTAGGCTTCCAAATGATGAACATATATGGGAAATGGGAGATAAGGGGGCGGGGTTACTTCAAAGCCAAGGCTTTAATCAGTATGAGGTTTCTGCATACAGTAATAGACCATCTCATCATAATATAAATTACTGGGAGTTTGGCGACTATTTAGGAATTGGGGCGGGTGCTCATGGAAAAATAACTGATATGAATTCAAAAAATATTTTTAGAACATTGAAACCAAAATCTCCAAATGACTATTTAAAAAAATTTCAAAAAAATGTTGAAAAATCTACTATAAAAAACATTGAAAATATTGCTTTTGAGTTCATGCTTAATGGGCTCAGACTTAAGCAAGGCATTAATACTAACTTATTTGAATCTCGCACTGGAAAGTCAATAGAGATTATAGGCCCTCAAATAGATGAAGCTATAAATTTAGGATTACTTACAAAAAAAGATAGACAAATAAAACCAAGTAAGAAAGGCTTTAATTTTCTTAATAATTTGCAAGAGATTTTTCTTTAATAAAATTAGCACAGCCTTTGCTTGACTATATTTAAAGACTATGGCCAAATGATAACAAAATAAAAATAGGTAATAAAATGATTGATGATTTTTGGACATGCAGACATACTTGGCGCCAAAGTGCAAATAACACTAAATGGTGCTTAATTGGTTGTGCTATTGGTGATTTTGGAACAATCGCTTTATTGCAAGATAGTGGTTGGCCAACCATTTACATTTTTGGACTTGCAATGATTAATGGAATTATTGCAAGTATATTGTTGGAAACCTATATGTTGATGCGTCAATCATTTGATTTTGCAAGTGCTATAAAAACTGCATTAGGAATGAGTTTAATTTCAATGATTTCAATGGAATTAGCAATGAATTTAGTTGATTATTTATTAACTGGTGGAGCTATATTTAAGCTTTGGGTATTACCAATTGCGTTATTTTTTGGTTTTATAACGCCTTGGCCCTTCAATTACTGGCGATTAAAAAAATTAGGTAAATCCTGTCACTAATCGAGTTGACTGGTAAAATCTTATCTAGTTTTTAAAGAAACCTTACGTTTATGATATCTCACAAAATTGCCGACGTACTTACAGAGTCTTTGCCTTATATTCAAAAATTTAAGGGCAAGACTATTGTTATCAAATATGGTGGAAATGCTATGGTTGATGAGGATTTAAAGTCAAGCTTTGCTAGAGATATAGTGCTCATGAAGTCTGTTGGAATGAATCCTATCGTAGTTCATGGTGGTGGGCCACAGATTGGTAAGACCCTTGAAAAGCTTGGAAAAAATACTGAATTTGTTGATGGTATGCGAGTAACTGATAGTGAAACAATGGATGTTGTTGAGATGGTATTGGGGGGCTTGGTGAATAAAGAAATCGTAAACCTAATCCATCAGCATGGAGGCAACTCTATTGGTCTTACAGGGAAAGATGGAAGGCTTATTACTGCAAAAAAATTAAAGACTAAGATTGAACCTACATCTGAAATAATTGATTTAGGCCATGTTGGTCAAGTTGATCAGATAGATGTCTCGGTTATTAATTTATTGCTGCAAGGGGACTTCATTCCTGTAATTGCTCCTATCGGCGTCGGCAAAGATGGCTTTTCATATAATATAAATGCAGACCTTGTAGCGGGTGCAATAGCAGAGTCACTAAATGCTGAAAAACTCATTCTGCTAACTAATACTCTAGGTTTATTAAACAATGAGGGTGAACTTGTATCAAATTTGAATTCGACTTCTGCAAAAAAACTTATTGATGATGGATCAATTCAGGGTGGGATGCTGCCTAAGATTGACTGTGCATTATCAGCAGTTAAAAATGGTGTAGAGAGGAGTCATATTATAGATGGTAGAGTTTCTCATGCAGTCTTATTAGAGGTCTTTACTGATTCAGGCGTGGGTACACTAATTACCAAAAATGGCTAGTAGTAATAGAGATACCATTAGTGTAAATGAATGCCAGATACTAGCTCATTATAAGTACGAAGCTGAACAATTTATAATTACTTTAGCCTGTCCAGAAATTGCTAATACAACTCTTCCAGGTCAATTTGTCCATCTATCTGTTTCTGGAATGCTTGCTATGAGAAGACCTATATCGGTTATGTCTGTTGATAAAACAAATGGAACCTTTGATCTTTTATATAAAATTGTAGGTGAGGGAACTAGGCAATTAGCCGAGCGTAAAATTGGTGATATTTTGTCTGCAATTGGTCCAATCGGAAATGGATTTAAGATGACAGATAAAAAAAATCCTCTTTTGATTGGAGGTGGAGTTGGAATGCCGCCAATAATTGCAATTGCACAATATATAAAAGACAATAATTTCTATAATCCCTATGTAATACTGGGCTCTGAGATTCCCTTTCCATTTAAAACAATTGTAAGCAATTTAAGTGGTTTTTATTCATCTAAGCTTCATACTATGCCACAACTAGAAGAGTGGAAAATTGCTTGTGGTTTAACAAGCTTACAAAGTTATGAGGGTGTTTATAATGGTTTTGTTACTGGACTTGCTAAAGAGTATTTAGACAGCTTATCAGAAAATGAATTACAGGAAATTGAAATTTATTCTTGTGGGCCTCATCCAATGCTTGAGGCTGTTTCAAAGTTAGCTGAAGATTACAACCTACCTTGCCAAGTTTCATTAGAAGAGTTTATGGCTTGTGCAGTTGGTGGCTGCGCTGGATGTGTTGTCGAGGTT